>Ga0207433_10005591_pt1 | contig 22310 bp, 22 predicted proteins | sample YelNatPaOPGAMG01_FD_187559 | JGI IMG/M metagenome (GOLD analysis project Ga0207433, IMG submission 187559) | Hot spring thermophilic microbial communities from Obsidian Pool, Yellowstone National Park, USA - OP-RAMG-01 (SPAdes) (version 3) | ecosystem: Environmental > Aquatic > Thermal springs... | reverse complement strand
CATTGCCTGGGGTTACTGAGGATGTGTTCCAAACCTTGCAGTGCCTTCAAACCCCACTATCGCCTGGTAACATTATCATTTGATAGCACTACCCTTGCTCGGTAACATTATCATTTGACTTGACACGAACCTCTATGGAATGTAAAGGCTGGACAAAGGGCTAAATATGAGATATAATCTGAAGGCAAGTTCGTGGGCCAGGAGGAAACCATGCGGGAAATCCACTGCAGTGTTATAACCGATACCGTGGCTCGCCTCTGCCAAGAGGCTAATTTTTACCTCGGAGAAGACGTAATCAAAGCCTTAGAGGAAGCCCTCGCCAAGGAAGAATCCCCCTTAGGTAAGGAAATTCTCTCCCAAATCCTGGAAAACTCCAAAGTGGCCGCTCAGGAAAAACTCCCACTTTGTCAAGATACAGGCTTGGCCGTAGTCTTCTTGGAACTCGGCCAAGATGTCCACATCGTGGGGGGTAATCTTTACGAGGCCATAAACGAGGGGGTAAGACGAGGCTACAAAGAAGGCTACCTCCGCAAAGGCGTGGTGGATAAGCCTTTCTCCGCCCGCAAGAATACCGGCGATAATACCCCGGCCATAATCCACACGGAAATCGTCCCCGGGGATAAAATCAAAATAACGGTTTGCCCTAAAGGCGGGGGAAGCGAAAACATGAGCGCCCTGGCCATGCTTACCCCCGCCGCCGGCCGCGAAGGAATCATAAACTTTGTAGTCAGTACTGTGGAAAAGGCCGGAGCTAACCCTTGCCCCCCCATAATCATCGGGGTAGGTATAGGCGGAAACTTTGAGTATGTCGCCTACTTGGCCAAAAAAGCCCTCCTGCGTCCCCTTGGTCAGCCTCACCCAGACCCGGAAATGGCTGAACTGGAGAGGGAAATCTTAGAGAGGGTCAACAAGCTCGGAATTGGCCCCCAAGGCTTCGGAGGTAGAGTAACGGCTTTGGCTGTCCATGCCGAAGTGGCCCCGTGCCATATAGCAAGCTTGCCTGTGGCTGTTAACATCCAATGCCACAGTGCTCGGCACAAAGAAGCCGTAATCTGAGGAGGAGCCATGAAGGTTTACACGCCCCTTACAGACGAGGTTATAGAGAAGCTCAGGGCAGGGGACAAAGTAGAGCTTACAGGCATAATCTATGTGGCAAGGGATTCCGCCCACAAGCGCTTCGTAGAGGCCCTTTCTAAAAGGGAGCCCTTGCCCTTTGACCCCAAAGGCCAAGTAATTTATTACATGGGGCCTTCGCCAGCCCCGCCAGGCAAACCCATAGGCTCGGCGGGCCCTACCACCTCCGGCCGCATGGACCCCTACACCATACCACTGCTGGAGGCCGGGATAAAGGGCATGATTGGCAAGGGGGAGCGTTCCCCTCAAGTGAAAGAGGCATTAAAAAAATACAAGGCCGTATATTTTGCCACTTTAGGAGGAGCGGCCGCTTTAATTGCCAGCCGGATAAAAGAGGCAAAAGTAATCGCCTACGAGGACCTTGGAGCCGAAGCTGTAATGCGCCTATACGTGGAAGATTTCCCGGTGATTGTGGTTAACGATATTTACGGAGGGGATGCTTACGAAGCTGGGAGAGCAGCCTATAGGTTGATTTAAAATGCCTTCGCAAAAAGTTCACGACGCAAGTTGCTTGTTAGCGGCTGGAATCACAGCTTCGGTAGGGGTTATTTTCTGGAAATTGCCACTCTTCGCCGTCTCGGGCGGAATGGCTATGGGGACTTTAATCCACCCGGATTGGGATTACGCTGAGGCAAGGGGCGTTCTGGCCGAGCTTGGCCCGATAAAGTATTTGGTTAAGCCTTACGGCCTTCTAATCCCACACCGTCACTGGCTCTCGCACCTGCCGGTGGTAGGGACCATCGGCCGGGTGCTTTACATCATGTTCCCCCTTTTCATCCTTGGTTTTGCCTTCCCTTCGGGGAACCCAACCCTCGGGGTCCTCCGTAACCGATATTTCTGGTTCGCTTTCTTAGGCCTATCCATAGCCGATACCATCCACTTCGCTTTGGATATGGCCCAGACAGGCTTCAAGCGCTTCCTTCGCCAGCTCATAAGAGGGGTCGTGGAGAGGGAGTGATGGAAATAACTTGGATTGGCCATTCGTGCTTCAGGATAAGGGAGAAAGGGATTACAGTAATCACCGACCCTTACAGTGAATCCATTGGCCTTGAACTACCCCCACTCAAAGCCGATATCGTAACCATAAGCCATTACCACCCAGGCCATGGCAACTGGGAGAAGGTGAAGGGGGAGCCGAAGGTTTTGGACAGCCCAGGGGAATACGAGATAAAGGGCATTTTTATAACCGGAATCCGCACTTACCACGATTCCCGTCAGGGGAAAGAGAGGGGCAAGAACGTGGCCTTCCTGTTTGACTTTGAAAACATAAGCATATGCCACCTGGGAGATATCGGGCACATCCCCGATAAGGACCAGCTTGAAGCATTGGACCACGTAGACATCCTCCTGGTCCCGGTGGGAGGGGTTTCCACCATAGGGCCAGCACAAGCAGCGGAGATTGTCCGGCTCCTTGAGCCAGCTATAGTCATCCCCATGCATTACAGCGTGAAAGGGTTGGCTTTTAAGCTCAATCCGGTGGAGAAATTCTTCAAGGAGTTAGGCATATCCACCCCCAAGCCCATTGATACCCTCAAGGTTACAGGCCAGAATTTGCCCTCAGAAACCCAGTTCTACCTGATGGAGAGGAAAGCATGAGGAAACTTGTCTTCCTGGCCGTAATCCTGACGGTTGCCGTAGGCTGCGCAAGCCATCCGCCCGATCCGGCGAAGTTTATGGAAGAAGGAAAAGCCAAAATGGATGCAGGCGATTTCCAAGGGGCTATCAGGGCCTTTGAAGAAGCGATAAAAGCTGGGGCTTCTGGCCCTGAAGTTTACTTCCTCCTTGGGAACGCTCACCTCCAGATTGGGCAGATTGAGCCAGCCATTGAAGCATACAACAAGGCCCTTTCCCTGGACCCCGGACACCTCGGAGCATTGACCAACCTCGGGACTGCCTATTACACAAAAGGCGAGCTTGAAGAAGCAATCCGCTATTACCGCAAAGGCCTTGAAATCAAGCCTGATGACCCCGAGTTACATTACCTCTTGGGAGCAGCCTATATCCAAAAGGGCCTCTTGGATGAAGCATTAAAGGAGATGGAAGAGGCTATCAGGCTCAAGCCATCTTTCCCAGAGCCTTACTTCGGCCTTGGAGTTATCTACAAGCTCCGAGGGGAGAAAGAAAAGGCCGTGGAAGCCTTTGAGCAATTCCTGAAAGCTGGGCCTCCTCAAGATCCAATGGCAGTGGAGGAGGCCAAGAAGATGATAGAAGAACTGCGATGAGGAGGAGGAAAATGCCTGAGAAGGAGATAATCCCCAGGGTTGAAATGCCCCGACAAGACCCCAAAGTCCGGAGGCGTAACTTCAACGAAGTAGCTTTAGGCTACGATTACGATATGGCGCTTAGGGAAGCTTCCCGCTGCCTCCAGTGCAAGAAGCCAAAGTGCGTGGAAGGATGCCCTGTCAACATCAACATCCCCGGCTTCATCTACCACCTTCGGGAGGGGAATTTGGAAGAGTCCATAAAGGTCCTCAAGGACAAGAACAACCTCCCGGCTATATGCGGCAGGGTATGCCCGCAAGAAACCCAGTGTGAAGCAGCTTGCGTTCTGGGCAAAAAGTACCAGCCTGTGGCTATAGGCCGGCTGGAACGCTTCGTCGCCGACTGGGACATAAAGCGCGGTTTCCGTATCCCCGAAATCCCTAAGCCAACAGGGAAACGAATAGCCGTGGTGGGCTCAGGACCGGCCGGCTTAACCTGCGCTGCCGACCTGGCTCGGCTCGGCCACAAGGTGACTATATTTGAATCCCTTCATGCCCCCGGCGGAGTCTTGATGTACGGCATCCCTGAGTTCCGCCTACCCAAGGATATAGTCAATGTGGAAGTGGATTACGTCAAGGCCTTGGGGGTGGAAATTGAGCTAAACTGCGTGGTGGGTAAGACTATAACCTTGGAAGAGATTTTCAAGGAGGGCTACGACGCCATATTCTTGGGGACTGGGGCTGGCCTTCCTCTCTTCATGGGCATCCCTGGAGAAAACTACAACGGGGTCTTCTCCGCCAACGAGTTCCTGACCAGGGTCAACCTGATGAGGGCTTACCGCTTCCCCGAGTATGATACACCAGTTATGGTGGGGAAGAAAGTAGCGGTGGTAGGAGCGGGGAACGTGGCTATGGATGCTTCCCGCTCGGCCCTGCGCCTTGGTGCTGAAGAGGTAATCATCGTTTACCGACGTTCCCGAGAGGAGATGCCCGCCAGGGCTGAGGAAATAGAAAACGCCGAGGCTGAAGGGATTGAGTTCATGCTCCTTACCAACCCCGTAGAAATCCTGGCCGATAGCAACGGCTGGGTCAGGGGGATGCGCTGCATCCGGATGGAGCTTGGGGAACCAGATGAATCCGGCCGTCGCCGCCCGGTTCCCATCCCCGGCTCCGAATTTGAAATGGAAGTTGACATGGTGATAATGGCCCTGGGCACCAGGCCCAACCCCTTAGTTTTCACCGATGCCGATAAGCTGGAAAGGACTAAGCACGGCACCGTAGTGGCCGACCCGATTACAGGCAAGACCACGATGCCCAGGGTTTGGGCTGGGGGAGATATAGTTACAGGGGCGGCCACGGTAATAAGTGCCATGGGGGCTGGCAAACGCGCCGCTGCCGATATCCATCAATACCTTATGGCCAATGAAACCGGTTGGCCCCAAGTGAAAGCCGGGTAAATGGTCAAAAAAGAAGATTTAAACCAAATCCTCCAGGTAGCCGGCCTCTTCCTCAGACTCGGTTCAATCGGCTTCGGGGGGACGGCGGTTAACATCGCCCTTATGGAAGAGGAGGCAGTTACAAAACGGGGCTGGCTCAGCCGAGAGCATTTCCTTGATTTGCTCTCCGTTACTAACCTCGTTCCAGGCCCTAATGCCGTAGAGATGGCTTGCTTCATAGGGCGAGCGAGGGCGGGCTTGGCCGGACTTGTGGCCGGAGGGGTGTGCTTCATCCTCCCGGCCTTTTTGTTCACCCTCGGCCTCGCTTGGCTTTACAGGCGGTTCGGAGATTTGCCTCAAATCGCAGTGCTTTTCTACGGGGTAACCCCGGCCGTAATGGCTGTAATTTTGGTTGCTACATATAGGCTTGGCCAATCGGCTATACGAGATTGGAAGGCAGCTCTTCTGGCTGCACTTTGCCTGGCCGCCTCCTTTTGCGGAATCCATGAGCTCTTAATCCTCCTTGCTTCCGGCTTGGCCGCTCTTTTCCTCTACGAATTGCCCTCTTCCTTTATCGCTTCCTCCCTCTTATTATCGGCTGTTGCCTTCATCTCTTGGAGCCCCTCTTCCTGGGATAAGCTCATCAAGTTAGCGCTTTTTTCCCTGAAAACCGGCTCATTCCTCTTCGGCAGTGGCATGCTCCTTTATGCCTTCATCCAGAGGGATGTAGTGGAACGCTACGGTTGGCTGAGCCGTAAGCAGTTAATTGATGCCATAGCCGTTGGCCAGATTACGCCTGGGCCTGTCCTTTCTTCGCTTACCTTCATCGGCTACCTGATAGGTGGTTTACCGGGGGCTTTGGTTTCCACAATTGGGGTCTTCCTGCCCAGTTTCCTCATAGTAGCCCTATTGGGCCCATGGGTGGAGCGGTTGCGTAACTCGGCCCTGGTCAATTCTTTCCTTAAGGGGGTAAACGCAGCCGTGGTTTCCCTCTTGGTTTCCGTAGCTCTTTCCCTCCTCCCTCAAACTATCAAAGACTGGTGGTCGGTGGTAATATTAGCCCTGGGGCTTTTAGCCCTCTTTCGGTTCAAAGTTGATTCTTTCTGGGTTGTGATAGGAGGCGGGATTCTGGGGATACTGCGGCATTGGCTTTAGCTCGCGCAAGCGGCAATGCCTATAAGCAGGGAGACGAGGGAAAGGATTTGGGACCAGAAGCGCAAGGGGGTATCCTCAAAGCGCAGCAGGATTCGGTGGCTGCCAGCCGGAACTTCCAAGGCTATGAGGCCATACTTCCCCTATTTCCTGATCGCTGGATAGAAGGTTCTTACCTGCACCAAGGCGGCACCAGTCCAAAAATTCTCACGGATTTGCCCCCGGCGTGGGAAGCGGTGAGATAGGCGAGTATGCTGGTGGTGTGAGAAGCGGCGAAAGGAATGGTGTGGGAGATGGTGGGACCACTGGGGTTGGAGAGGGGAACAGCCAGGAAGGATAGGGCCCACCTTGGTTGGGGCTGTAAACCTCCCCGCCATCCCGGCTCAGGTGCACCGCTACCCAATCAAAGCCTATATCACCTATAACCAGGTCAAAAGACCTGGCATAGAGGTAATAAACTCCCTCTTTCGGGGGGAATTTTACAAAGAAGGTGTATTCTTGAACGGAATCGGCCAGGACATCGGCCACCCACCATACTCCGTTCCCGGCCGGCCACCTCATCTCTTCTCTGAATTCCCCTTTTTCCGGGATAATCTGGACGGATGGATCCGGGGAGGAGAAAGTGAGCCCCAGTTCGTAGAGGTCTTTCCTGTTCAACCGGGCAACCAAGGCAGGCTCCACCGGGAAGGGGGGCTCTATTTCAGGAGCATCTCTCCTCTTTCCCTCTACTTGAAGGGTCGCCCGGACAGGCTCCCCCCAGCGGACAGGCTCGGCAACCCGGATTGTGAGGCAAAGCCCAGGATCACAACTCACTCCCTCAGAGGTTATGACACGCCCCCAGCCCACCCGGATAGGGGGCGGGTCGGCACAGGCGTGCCGGAATAGTATACTTTCCCCCCTTTACGGGTGAGGAGAATTTTTACATAATCGCGGACGAGGCCCAAATCCCATCTGGCAGCCCATGCTTCCAGTGAGAATTCCTCTTCAATCGCGGGGAGATGCACTGTGCGTACAAATACCAGCGGGTGACCGGCTTTTATATCTACCTTCCAATTCGCGCCGTATTCCCTTACATTTCCTTCTTTAGCCTCGGCTTCCCAGCCCTGTGGTCCATCCACAGTCACACCCCGGTCATAACCAAGCCCTACACCCAGTCCAGATATATCCTTATCTGAAGTGAGAGTAATTGTCACCGTTACTGGCTCTCCCCAGCGGACGGGTTCAGCGACTTCAATCTTGACGCAAATGCCCTCCCTGCATTTTCCCCCGCCAGGGGCAGCGCTCCACATGCATCCCGCCAAAAGGATAATCCCAACGACAAGAAGCCATCCTCGTTTCATCTTCGCCTCCTTTGCCCTACGGCCAGTTCTTTAAAGCAAGCGGCAATGCCTATAAGCAGGGAGACAAGGGAAAGGATTTGGGACCAGAAGCGCAAAGGGGTATCTTCAAAGCGCAGCAGGATTCGGTGGCTGCCAGCCGGAACTTCCAAGGCTATGAGGCCATACTTCCCCTCAGGACGAATGGGAACAGGCTTGCCGTCAACGTAAGCCCGCCAGCCTGGGTAGTAGTAGGTGTAAAAGAGGAGAGTAACTTCTTCATCCGCTCGCACCTCTACCTCTTCCGAGCGCCCCCCATGCCGAAGAGGAGTAACCTCCCCTCGTCCTCTCAGGATTTCGGCTTTGCGAAGGGGCTTACCCTTCAGGTATTGCTCTATAAGGGGCGACTCCTTCGGAAATTCCTTGGTCCAAGCCGTCATGCCCCGCATGTCAGGGTAATCCAGCTCAAAATCTATCACGGCGACAGGCTTTTCGGCCCTGGGAGGGACTTCAGTGTGCTGGGGTAAGGTGTAATCAAAACTTGCAACCAGGGCCAGCAATAGGAGAGGCCACTTCCCTTCCCCAAGCATTTCCCCCAACAGTCCACCCAGGAGGGAAAGGGAAAGCACCTCTAAGGCCAGGAACCGCCACGGGAATTGCACTAAGGGGAGAAGCGGGACTTTCTCCCAAGCCAGAGTTGAAACGGGGAGAGTCAGGAAGAAAGAGGCCATGGCTACGGAGGCCCAAAAAGTCAGCCTCCCTCGCCACTCCCTCCTTGTCCATCCCCATATCAAGGCCCCTACTCCACTGCCCAGTAGGATTATGCCGACTTGAAGCGGCATCCCATCCTCAGGGCCGGCCACGGCAAAACCATACCCCCAGTCGGGGGCAAAGAGTTGGAAGAGGTAGACGAATTGTTCCCTGAAGTTGTATTTAGCCATCATCCATTGCTCTTGGACTATGAAGCTCCTTTCGGCCAGGGCAGGTATCCAGTAGGCAGCACTGAGGCCAAAGGAGAGAAGCACGGCTAAAAAGGAGGGGATTAAGGTTTGAAGCCTTTTGCCGTGCAGAGCTTCGTAGAGAACAAATGCTACCAGAATTGGGAAGAACATGAGGGCTGTTATCTGGTGGGAAAGGATGATTGTTCCCAGGGAGAACCCGGCAGCGACCAGGGCTTTCGGGCGAGGGTTTTCCAGAAGGTAGAGGAAAGCCAGGAGGCAAATGGGCATCAGGGAAAAGGCCATGAATTCGGCCAAAGCTGCCCGGACGTAAACGTCCACAAGGTGATAGGGAGCATAGGTGAAGAGGAGGGAGGCCACTAAGCCAGCCCTTTCGCCCCAAATTTTCCTGGCCAGAAGGTATATTCCAATGGCCCCAAGCCAGAAGCTTAGGAGGAAAGTTAATTTCACTGCCCAAGTTACGCTTAGCCCTGCCAAGTGGAAGGCTTCGGCGACAAAGTAAGCCAAAGGGGCATAGAAGATGAAGAGCGGATAACCGTAGCCGACGGCTTGGTCTATGGCCCAGCGAGGGTAAAAAGCTCCATCTCTTAAAGCCTGGTCAAATTCTACCAAGAAGAAGAGGGTATGGCGGGCATCGTGGGCTTTGAGGAAGTAGCCTGGGGCCAAAAGAGGCCCCCAAGCGAAGGAGGTAAGGAGGAGGACTAAGGCTATGTTACGCATCAGTCACCTCTTACGCTAAGTGGATTTGACCAGTTAGAACCGACTTTCTCACTCCTTTGCCAGGGGGCTTGCGCCCCCTGGACCCCCGTTTGCCCACCCTCGTGGGCTTAGGGTTTGCCAGCTTTTGGGTCCCACCCGTGGCGGGGTTACAGGGGTTGACAGCTCGTCCCTTTTCAAGGTTTTGTGGGGGACACCCCCCAAGCCCCCCGCCATGGGGGCTTCGCCCCCCTGGACCCCCGTTTGCCCACCCTCGTTGGCTGAGGGTTTGCCAGAGTTTTGGGTCCCACTCGTGGCGAGATTGCCCCCTCCTTCGCAGGGAAGGGGGCCAGGGGGTTAGGTCGGAGGGGACACACAGCACAGCCTCTGGGCTCCCCTTATGCCAATCCATACACCCAAAATTAGGGCAAGGCTTGCCCAAGTTATGGCACAAGCCAACTTCCTAACCGGGGTGTCTTCAAACCTGACCAGAACGTAATGCAATCCTTTGGGAACGGAAACGGTCACTCTGCCCAAGGGACCATCTTCCGGCATAACCGGTAGCTTGCCTACTACGCGGTATTTATCGTCCTCCTTCTCCAAAAGGTAGGCAGTCCAACCGGGATAGTAAAAGAGGTTCAGGGTGACGGTGAAAGGCTCCCTCTCAGTCAAATAGCCGAAAAGCTCAGAGGCAGTGTGCCATTCCAGGGTTGAAATCTGCGTGTCAGTGGGTATAGAGGTGTAGTCTATGCGGGTTTTGACCTCAATCCCGGCTATGTGGAGGTCGGCAAAAGGTGACCAGGAAGGTATCTCTTTGACCCAAGCAGTGCAACCGGTCATCTCGTTGGAGGTTCGCTGGAAGCGCATGAGGCCGGCTAAGGATACACCTCCTTCCGGAGGCTTCCCCGGCTCGGCTTTTATGTAGGGATAGCTTCCGGCCAGGACGAGGAGCCCGAAGAGCAGGGCCAACACGGGCCTATCACGCACTTCCGCCAGGACCAGGGAAGAAAGAAAGGCCATGGAAAAAATTGGGATTATGAGCCACCGCCACGGGAATTGAGCGAACCGGACAAAAGCCACCTTCTCCCACAGAGGCATGGAGGCTTGAAGGGTAAGGAAAACGGTAAGGACTGTTATCGTCAGGAAGAAGAAGGCCTGTGCCTTGATTTTACCCTTTAGCCGCGGGATAGCCGCCAGTGAGAGGATAGTCAAGCCAAAAGGCACAATCCCCAACTGAAAGCCAAGCTTATCATCGGGCCCAGCCTCGCTTATCCCAAAACCCCATCGCGGAGAGAAAAGCTGGAAAAAGTAGACGAAATGGTCCCAATACCGGTAATACCCACCCATCCATTGGTCAGTCCGAACGTATCTAAACTCAACGAAGGCCGGAAGCCAGAAGAAAGCGCTCAGCGCAAGCCCCAAAAGCAAACCGAAAGAGGGGGGAAGAGCGGCGTGAAGGAATTCCCCGAAGGCCATCAGACCATATAGAGGCGAGAACCTCTCCCGAGGTAGTTCTTCATAAGCCCTCAAGCCTGCCAGTAGAAGAAGGTAAACGGCCAAAATCGGGGTAACAACTAAGGCTACCAAGTTGCTGGTGACCATGAGCAATGCATAAGCGAAGGCTGTGCCGGCTAAAGCGTTCCACCGCGGCCTTTCCACACTCTCGTAAACCCCCCAGAAAACCAGAGGGATGAAAGCCAATGATACCGCTTCGGCCAAGGCTGCCCGGACGTAGAGGTCAAAAATGTGGTAAGGGGCATATAGGTAGACCATTGCCCCCAAGAAAGCGGCCCCGGAACCAACCATTCTCCTCAGGAACAGGAACATGGCCAGGCCAGAAGCAAGGATGGAAAGGCCAAAGACAATTTTAACCGAGGTTGGGATGTCAAAGCCCAAGAGGTGGAAAATTTCTCCGAGGTAAGATGGGAAAGGGCCATAGATGTTGAAGAAGGGGTAACCGTAACCGAAGGCAAAGTCCGGCGACCACCTGGGGTACAAGATGCCATCCTTTATGGAGCGGTCAAGCTCCAGGATGAAGAAGACGTTGTGGCGAGCATCGTGGGCATTCCAGAAGTAGCCAGGCATGAAAAGGGGGCCCATGAGCGGTATTGAGAACAAAATGGTAAGGAGTAGATAGAGGTCAAAGCCTCGGCGCATTTCTCCTCGCCCACAGCCAAAGTATTGCCAAACCCAGCAAGGTAGCCAAAGTGCCGGTCAACCCACCCTCGGGGCCAAAACTTCCACCGGAAAAAGGCAAAGCACCAGAGCTTATCTCCAAGGCAAGGAGGCTTGGGAACCTCAATCCACTCACCGGAAAGCCGAAAACCGGCCCTTGGAAATAGTTCCAGGAGAAATGCAAAGCTATGGGAAGCCAGAGATTTCGGGTCAAAAGGTAAGCCACGGCGAAGAGCAAGCCGGCCAAAACTATGTTGAGGAAAGCAAGCCAGGAAAAATGGGGGTTTAGGAAGTGGAAGGAAGAGAAAACCAGAGAGGAGATGCCAACCGCCCACCAGGTGCCGAAAGCTTCCTCCAAATTCTGGAGGAAATACCCCCGAAAAGCTATCTCTTCATTGAGCGCGGCGGGGATGAGGAAGAGAAGGGTGAGGAAAAGGGCTTTGCCGGCTTGGGAGTAAGGAGAGAGATTGCCCACTTTTGCCCAGCCGGCCAGGACATGCGTAGCGAACACCAAAGCCATCAGAAGGAACCCTAAAGCAAACCCTAAACCTATTTCCTTCAGCCAGCTTTTCTTCACCTCAAATCCCAGGCTTCGGAAGCTTTTACCGTCTAAAAGGCGCCTGAAGAGGAACACCAGCAGGCAAACACTGGCCGTGCTCACCAGCTCTACGCCGATGAATAAAGGCGACACAATCTGATAACTTGGGGGCTGGCCGCTGAAAAGGGAGAAGGCTAAGGCAAAAATTGTCCCGCTAAAAACAGAGGTCAGGAAGTAAAAGGGGATGAAAATGAGAGCCCGCCATGCGGGGTGAAGCCTGTTATCTCTGAGGACAAACCTTCGCCAACTCATCTCCTCTTCCTCTCCAGCAATTCCTGATAGAACTCCAAGACCCTGCGAGCCATTTCCTCTACCGAGAAAGAGCGAGCGTAGGAGCGGGCCCTTTCGCCCATTTGCCGGCGGATTGCCTCCTCCTCCAGCAAAAACTTTATCGCCTTAGCCAGAGCCTCCGAATCGCACGGAGGGACGACTAAGCCCGTTTCCCCATCCCTGTTTACCCAAGAAGTCCCTGTCCCAAGCTCGGTGGAGACCACTGGCTTACCGGCAGCCATGGCCTCAATCAAGACGGTCCCGAAAGCCTCGCTACGGTGGGAAGCGGGAAGGACAAATACATCGCAAGCTTGGTAGAAAGCGGGCAGCTTCTCATCCTCCACTTCCCCAAGGAAGAAGACCTTACCATCAAGCCCCATTTCCGAAGAAAGCCTCCTCCAAGCCGCTTCCATCGGCCCTGAGCCAACGATAAGAAGTGTGGCCTGAAGGCTTCTCATGGCCTCTAAAAGGTAAGGGATTCCTTTGTAGTAGCGCAGCTTACCCACAAAGAGGATTAAGGGGATACCATAGCGCCGGCGAATAGCTTCAACTTCTTCCCTCTGAACCGAGGCAAAGCGCTCCACCTCCACTCCGAGAGGAATCACGGTGCATTTATCTCTAAAAAGCCTCAAGTAAGGGGAAGAATCCAGGTACCGCGGGCTCGTAGCGATGATGCCATCGGCCTTGCTGAGGATGCGGAGGAGCAGGGGGTGGTAAAAAGTGAGGATTAGCTTCTGGCGCACCACATCGCTGTGGTAAGTCATGACGGTAATCTCCCCCCGGCCGAAGAGAAAATTGGCCACCTCGCCGGGGGGATAGGGGAAGTGGAGGTGCACCACGTGGGCTGGAATTTTCCCAATCAAGCGGAAGAAGGAAAAACTCAAAGGGGTTGAAACCAAATGGGTGAGCCGGGCCGCTTTTATCACCCTGACCCCTTCAAGGTTTTCCTCCTTGGTCCTCGGCCCGAGATTGGTCACTAAAACCGCCACCTCGTGGCCTTGGCGGACCTGTTCCCGGGCTAATAGGCGGATGTGGTTTTCAATCCCTCCGATGACCGGAAAGTAGTCCTTGTAAACGTGGAGGATACGCATCGCTCAGCCGGAAAGCCCCTCGGCCAGTTTCTCCCAATCAAAGTGTGGACCGGGGTCAATCTTGGTGTTATCTAAGGCGCAATGCCCAAGTATGCCCCTAAAGGAGGCCAATTGGGAGGCATCACTATGGTAGTTTCCCGGCCCTTCCGGTGGGTAATTGGGTGGGATGGCGTGCTTGCGGCACAGGTAACGGACCAGCTTAATTAGGCTTTCGTATTGGGCATCGGCGTAAGGTTCCCAGTAACCTCCACCAACTTGAACGGCCTCGCCGTTATATGGGTAGTCATTCCAAGTAAGGAAACTGCCGTTAGTCTTCCTGAGAGGCCCCCAGTTTACTATCTCAATGCCTATGCCTCTCTCGTTGGGGCGGATTACCCTGGCTCTCTCCTCCCGCTTGCGGTTTTCCTCTTCCGAAAGGCCGGGCCTCGGGGGTATGCCGGCGTGCCAAGCTGTGTCCTCGTCCCGAACAAGTTGGTAAATGGTTCCATCCTTACCCACAAGGTAATGGGCACTTACCCTCGCCCTCGGGTTCTTGAACCAGGAAATAGTCCCTTCGGCGCTTCCGCTGGCGGTGTAGTGGATAACTATGAGGTCTATGGGATTACCGCCCCTTCCGGGAGTATAGTTAGGGATTGGCCCAGCCTGTACCAGGGGCGGGGCTTCTATTTCTTCCGGGATAGTAGGTAAATAGATGCCCAAAATTTGGGCAAGTAGCCGGCGTTCTTCTGGAGTTAGGCCAGTGAGGGCTTCTATTGGAGGGCCTGAGTAAAGGTCATAGCGATTTTGGACCAGGTGGGTAAGGCCGGCTCTCTTGAGAAGAGCCCAGCCATTTTCCCCCTTGCTTTCGGCCAGCTTGTAGATAGCAGTGATAATGTCCTGATTGGTGAAGAGGCGGGGTAAGGCTTCTTCCGGCAGCTCCACAGTGTATTCTCCGGGGGTAAGTTTATCGGGGGGGCCGTACTTCTCTTGGATAAGCTCAAGGCATTTCCGGATTTCCTGAGGAGTAAAGCCCTGGGCCTTTAAAACTTCCTCCGGGCCAGGGATTCTAAAGGTTATGATTTTTTGGGGCATTTTTCCCTCCGAGGATATTATTGGCAAGCCATCTCTTCCGGCCAGTCCAGCATCATCACTTTAACCTTAGACCCAGCTTCGGCCTTCTTCCAATCCTCCGGTATTATGGCCAAACCGTTAGCCTTAACCATTGAGGTAAGTATACCAGAGCCCTGGGCTCCAGTTAGCCGAGCATACCATCCATCTCCCCTTCTCTCCACAATTACCCTTATGAAATGCCTCCGGTCGTCTTTATGTGGTATCTCGTCCATAAGGATTGCCTCAATAGTCGGCTTCTCCAGGCAAGTCCTCCCCTGCATTTTGAGGATGGCCGGACGGGCGAAAAGCTCAAAAGCGACCATTACCGATACCGGATTACCAGGTAGGCCAAGGAGCGGGACTTTCCCATTGAGCACTCCGAAGGCCAAAGGTTTGCCCGGCTTCATCCTTACTCGCCAAAAAGTGATTTCACCTTCTATAGCCAACACCTCTTTTACCAGGTCAAAATCCCCTACTGAAACCCCGCCTGAGGTCAGGATTAAATCTGCCCCTTTTTCAACCCCCTCCCGTAACTTAGCCGCCAGCTCTTCTCGTCTATCGCGGGCTATACCGAGGATTATCGGTATGCCGCCGTATTTTATGACCTGGGCCGCATTGGAGTAAGTGTTGGTATTGCGGATTTTCCCAGGGCCTGGGGTCTCCCCTAAGTCCACCAGCTCATCTCCTGTGGCCAAAATAGCCACCCTTGGCCTGCGTATAACTTTAACCCTCTTTTTACCGAGGGCGGCCAACATCCCTATCTCTGCAGGCCTTATGAGCGTGCCTTTAGGCAGCTTAAGCTCTCCCTTCTTAACGTCTTCCCCTGCCTTGCGTATTTCTGTTCCCGGCTTCACCTCTTTGAGGATATAAATTGTATCGCCTTCCCGGCGGGTATCCTCAAAACGCACCACAGCATCGGCTCCGGGGGGTATAGGCGCACCGGTCATTATCCTGATAGCTGTACCAGGCTCAACGGCTTTTTCGCTTATGTATCCGGCCGGGACCTCGTGGATTATGCGGAGGGGGCGAGGGTTTTCAGGAGAAGCTCCTTTCGTATCCTCAGCCCTGACGGCATAGCCATCCATAGCGCTATTATCCAAGGGGGGTATATCCATATCGGCGAACACATCCTCGGCCAGGACCCTGCCCAGGGAATCCAGCAAATCCACCTCCTCAGGCTCCAGGGGGTGAAACATGGAAAGGACCTTCTCCAAAGCTTCTTCCACACTTATCATGGGGTAAAATTCCTCCATAGGCTTACTCCTTGCGTATTCTGGCGCATTATACCAAAAATCCGGGGAAGAGCCAAAGGGGGCCATCAGGCGCCCCCGAAACCAAAATTATGGGCGAGTAACCCGCTCTTACCGACTCGCCCCGAGCCAAGTACGGGCGTAGCGACGCTACGCCCCTCCATTGAACCGGGGGTGGAAGGGGTGAAGCCCCATCCCAGGAGGTTTGGGAGATGTGCCCCCACAAAACCAGAAAGAGGGAGCGAATCGCCCACATTAGCAACCACGCCACGAGTGGGACCCAAAACGCTGGCGAACCCTCAGCCTACGGGGGTGGGCAAACGGGGGTCCAGGGAGGCGAAGCCCCCATGGCGGGGGGCTTGGGGGGTGTCCCCCCACAAAACCAAAAGAGGGAACGAGTCGCCCACATTAGCAACCACGCCACGAGTGGGACCCAAAACGCTGGCGAACCCTTAGCCAACGGGGGTAGGCAAACGGGGGTCCAGGGGGGCGAAGCTCCCATGGCGGGGGGCTTGGGGGGTGTCCCCCACGAAACCGAAAGAAGGGGCGAGTAGCCCACATTAGCAAACCCGCCACGAGTGGGACCCAAAACGCTGGCGAACCCTCAGCCTACGGGGGTGGGCAATGGGGGGTCCAGGGGGGCGAAGTCCCCATGGCGGGGGGCTTGGGGGGTGTCCCCCCACAAATTCAAAAGAGGGAACGAGTCGCCCACATTAGCAACCACGCCACGAGTGGGACCCAAAACGTTGGCAAACCCAAAGCCTACGGGGGTGGGGAACGGGGGTCCAGGGGGCTTCGCCCCCTGGCAGGGGGTGTGGGGGGTGTCCCCTCACAAAACCAAAAGAGGGAACGAGTCGCCCACATTAGCAACCACGCCACGAGTGGGACCCAAAACGCTGGCGAACCCTCAGCCTACGGGGGTGGGCAAACGAGGGTCCAGGGGGGCGAAGCCCCCTGGCAGGGGGTGTGGGGGGTGTCCCCCCACAAATTCAAAAGAGGGAACGAGTCGCCCACATTAGCAACCACGCCACGAGTGGGACCCAAAACGCTGGCGAACCCTCAGCCTACGGGGGTGGGCAAACGGGGGTCCAGGGGGCAAAGCCCCCTGATACAAAATTTTTGAGCAACCACCTCCTCATGGTATAATAGCTCCAAACCTGGGAAAGGAGCGGGAAAAGTGTTCAACCCTGTAAATGCGTTCCTTGGCCTTTTCTCCTTTGACATGGCCATTGACCTCGGAACAGCTACAACCCTTGTAGCCGTTAAAGGCAAAGGCATCCTCATCAACGAACCATCTATCGTGGCCCTGGAAAAAGAAACCGGCAAAATCTTAGCCATAGGCGCCGAAGCCAAAGAAATGCTGGGCCGGACCCCAGGAACCATAGCAGCCATAAGGCCAATAAGAGATGGGGTAATATCAGACTTTGACGTCACCGAAGCCATGATTCACCACTTCATCCGCAAAGTCCATGAAAAACTCCTCTTCCGCATCCCAAGACCAAGGGTTATCGTGGGCATACCAAGCGGTGTGACCGAAGTAGAGAAAAAAGCAGTATATGATGCAGTCGTGAGCGCTGGAGCCAGGGAAGTTTACTTGGTGGAAGAACCCATAGCCGCCGCCATAGGAGCTAACCTCCCGATAAACGACTCCGTAGGCAGCATGGTCATTGACATTGGTGGAGGAACTACTGAAATAGCCGTCCTTTCCCTGGGCGGGGTAGTCCAAAGCACCTCCATCCGGATCGCCGGGGATGAGATGGACGAAGACATAATCCGCTATGCCAAACAGAAATACAACCTCCTCATAGGGGAAAGGATGGCCGAGCAAGCCAAAATAGCCATAGGTTCTGCTTACCCCCTACCCAAAGAAGAAACTTTTGTCCTCAGAGGACGCAACCTCATCACCGGCCTGCCGGATGAAGTAGAAGTCTCCAGCGTAGAGATAAGGGAAGCAATCTCCAATTCCATTTCGGCTATAGTTAATGCTGCCAGGGACGTCCTGGACGATACGCCTCCTGAGCTCGTGGCTGACCTTATGGAAAGAGGGGTCGCCCTGGTGGGTGGAGGAGCCCTCCTTAAAGGCATTGACCGCAGATTGAGCGAAGAACTCAAGATAAAAGTCTACGTGGCTGATGACCCTATAACGTGCGTGGTCAGAGGAGCCGCTAAAATCTTGGAGTACCTTGATGTCTACTATAAAGTCCTTTCCGGGGTCAGGAGGGGCTAAAAAAGCCAGTTGGCGCTTCTTTCTGCTCCTCATAACCTTAGGCTTCCTCCTCTCAATGCTCTATAAAGCGGGGCTTTTGAACTCGGCCCAAAACTTCATCCTAACCATCGCTTCCCCAATCCAGTACGGCCTCTCCTTTGCCACCTCCTCTTTCCGTCAAATCGTGGATTCCTTGGCCGAATTTAGGAACCTCCGGAAGGAGAATGAGCGGCTGAGAAAAGAGCTGGAACGCCTTATCATTGAAAATATCCAGCTAAGGGAGTTGGAAGCCGAAAACAGGACCTTGAGAGAACTGCTCCACTTCACCCAGGAAAACCCTATCTTTGATTACACAACGGCCAGGGTTACAGCCAGGGTTATTGGATTTGACCCTTCCGGTTTCACCCGGTATATCCTGATAAACGCCGGCCAGAAGGAAGGAATTGCCCCCGGAATGGCAGTTGTTACAGAAAGAGGGCTTGTAGGAAGGGTGGTTAACGTCTACAAAAACACCGCAAAAGTATTGCTCATCACTGACCCCTCCAGTTCCGTAAGCGCTTACCTGCAGGGAAGCCAGGCTACTGGGATGGTGGAGGGGACGCCAGACGGTTCTCTCATAATGCGCTACATACCTTTAGAGGCAAAGGTCTCGGTTGGAGAAATAGCCCTCACTTCAGGCTTGGGTGGGACCTTGCCCAAGGGCTTAGTAATAGGCCAGGTAATTGAAATTGAAAAGAAGGATTACGACCTTTTCCAGGAAGTCCGCCTAAAGCCTTCCGTTGACTTTGACCGGCTGGAGTTGGTCTTAGTGCTTAAGGAGGTTAGCCATTAATTTCTACTCAGACCTTGCCCTCCTTTTAGCTTCTGTCCTTATCCAAGAGGCCGCCCTGTCCAGGCTCAGATTGGGCCCCGCCAGGGTGGACTTTATCTTCATCCTGATACTTTCCTGGGGCTTTGCCAAGGGGGGGAATGCTGCCCTGGCCTGGGCCTTCAGCGCCGGCCTCTTCATGGATTTGATTTCCGGCGGGCCGCTGGGACCTTTCACTATCTCCCTGCCGGCGGTAGCTTTCCTGGCGTCTTTTATATACGAGCACATTTCCCCCTCCAACCCTTTCTCTTCCCTCCCGATAGCTCTTTTGCTCTTCATCCTGTATGATTTGTTCAAGGTGGCAATCCTGAGCTTCATCGGATATAATTTCATCAAAGCCGAAAGCATCGCTTTGATAACTTTACCGTCGGCACTTTTGAATGCGGTGATTGCAGTCCCGGCTTGCCTGCTCCTAAGCAGGTTGTATAGGCGAGGGGAGGTATGAACGGGGGCAAAGGCCGCATCTTGGCTTTGCAAATAAGTGCAATCCTGATTTTCCTTGTTCTCGGGCTTCGCCTCTGGCACTTGCAGATTCTAAGGGGCGATTACTACAAACTCTTGGCCGAGAGAAACCGCCTCCGCCTGGTCCAAACCGATGCCTTACGCGGGATAATCTACGACCGCTGGGGGAGGCCTTTGGTTAAAAATACCCCAAGCTATACTGTGTTAGTGGTCCCGGCAGACTTACCAGAAGAAGAGGGAGAGCGCCGCCAAGTGTTATCTAAACTTTCTGAGCTCCTCTTCCCCTTAGGGAAAAGCGCCAGCCTTGCTTCTCCCTCCAGCTCCTCACCTGACCTTGAATCTTTGGTCAAAGAAGGGATGAAGAACCCTTACAAGCCCATTGTGGTGAAGAGGAACGTGGATAGAGAAACAGCCTTCCTCTTGCAGCAGGAGCACCTAAGCTTCCCCGGAGTCCAAGTGAAAATTGAGCCGATGAGGGAATACATAAGCAGCACCTTGTTTTCCCACATTGTTGGATATACAGCCCCGATTCCTAAGGAGTGGGAGCAGGAATACAAGGCTAAAGGTTACGACCCAAGCCGCGATAAAATCGGCATAACAGGGGTTGAATTCGTTTACGAAGATTATCTTAAAGGGGAGAAAGGGCAGAAGCTGGTGGAAGTGGACGCATCGGGCCGGGAAATCCGCACAGTAGGCAAAGAAATCCCCCCAACCCCTGGCCATAGCCTTTACCTCACCATAGATTGGGACCTTCAAGCAGCCGTTGAAGAGGCTTTGGCCGAAGGGATGAAGAGAGCCCGCTCGCCGGTAGGGGTAGCCATCGTCATGGACCCGAGGAATGGCCAGATTCTGGCCATGGTAAGCTTACCTTCTTATGACAACAACCTTTTCGCCCGGGGGATAAGCTATGAGGATTACCGCCGGCTTGAAGAGGACCCCAACCATCCCCTGGTGAATCACGCCACAATGGGCACCTACCCTACCGGCTCAACGTTCAAAATTGTCCCGGCGACGGCAGCCTTAGAGGAAGGCATCATAAGTGAGAGAACATACCTGGATTGCGAGGGTATCCTTCTTGTTCCCCACCAATACTTTCCCGATGACCCAAACTTAGCTCAACCCTTTTACTGCTGGATACACAAGTATGGGAAAGGGCATGGGCCTATAAACGTGATAGATGCCATCGCTTATTCGTGCGACATCTTCTTCTACAAAGTGGCCGGGGGATACAAGGAATTCCGAGGGCTCGGATTGGATAAACTAACTTACTGGGCAAAGCTCTTCGGATTCGGGGAAAGGACTGGGATTGACCTCCCAAGCGAGAGCAAGGGGCTTGTCCCCTCAGCCGATTGGAAACGCTTGAACTATGGAGAAACCTGGGTTTTGGGCGATACTTACAACTTGGCGATTGGCCAGGGTTTCTTCCTGGCAACCCCTCTTCAACTTTTGAACGCTACTGCGGCTATTGCTAACGGCGGCACTCTCTATAGGCCTCAGCTGGTTTACAAGATCGTGGATTACAAGGGCAATGTGGTCAAAGAATTTAAGCCGGAGATAATCCGCACCATTCCTGCTTCGGAGAAAACCATAGCTTTGGTGAAAAGAGGCCTGAGGGAGGCCGTTACCAGAGGGACAGCTTGGCGCACCAATTGGCCGGACATCCCAGTAGCGGGGAAAACCGGAACCGCTGAATTCTATGGGCCGAGGGATGTTAAAGGCCATCTCCCGACCCATGCCTGGTTTACAGCCTTTGCTCCATACGATAACCCTAAGATAGCTCTGGTGGTATTTCTGCAGGGTGGTGGGGAGGGTTCTGAAGCAGCTGTGCCCGTAGCAGCTAAGATAATCCGCTATTATTTTGACTACATAGACTGGGAAAGATAGCCATGGGAGCCGTAGCGATAAAGGGGACACCGGAAGGAATCGCCATAATCCTCAGAGGCGAAAGGGCTGATATCGCTTTGCAGGAGCTGGAAGCAATCCTCAATTCCTCGGTTTCCCTGTTGGAAGGGAACAGAATAACCCTGGAAGTGAAAGTGCCGGCGGTGGGGGTTGATGAGCTGGCCAAAGTATTGGGAACCCTCAAAAGCCACGGCCTTTCGGTTGAGAAAATCGTAAGCGATGCGGAAAGTGTGCGGAAAGCCGCCTATGCCTTAGGACTGAAGTCGGAGAAGAGCCGTGGGGTAAAGCCCGATTTCGCCTTAGTGAAGCGAGGGCCTGTTCGTTCAGGCCAGAAGGTAAGCTACGAAGGCTCAATCGTAATCATTGGGGATGTGAATCCGGGTGGGGAAGTAATAGCCGGTGGGGACGTAATGGTATGGGGAAGCCTCAAGGGGATAGTTTTTGCTGGTGCTCCTGATGACCATTCCCGCCGGATTTACGCCCTTCGCCTGGAGCCTTCGCTTATAAAAATTGGCCCCTACATTGCTCGTCCCCCAGAGGGAGCAAGGGAAGGCCCCTTAAAACCAGAGGTGGCTTTCGTCCAGGAAGGCAAAATAGTAGTGGAAGAGCTCGGTTAAGGAAGCAACCCGGCCCAAGAGTGAGGTCCAAACCCCGGCAAACCCTCAGCCCACGAGGGAGGACAAAACGGGGGGTCCAGGGGGGCTAAGCCCCCATGGCAGGGGGTTGCGGGGGGTGTCCCCCCACAAAACCAAAAGAAGGGGCGAGTTGCCCACATTAACAACCCCGCCACGAGTGGGGCCCAAAACGCCAGCAAACCCTCAGCCAACGGGGGTGGGCAAAGGGGGATCCAGGGGGGCGAAGCCCCCATGGCAGGGGGTTGTGGGGGGTGTGCCCTTCCGACCTAACCCCCTGACCCCCTTCCCTGCGAGGGAAGGGGGAAAATTTTGTGGGGTTATCGGGTAAGCCTACGAGTGGGACCCAGAACGCTGGCGAACCCTAAGCTCACGAGGGTGGGAAAAACGGGGGGGTGGAGGGGGCGCAGCCCCCTCCCAGGGGGTTTGGGGGATGTGCCCCCAGAATAAAAGAGGGAGCGAGTTGCCCACATTAACAACCCCGCCACGAGTGGGGCCCAAAACGCCAGCAAACCCTCAGCCCACGAGGGTGGGCAAAACGGGGGTCCAGGGGGCGCAAGCCCCCATGGCAGGGGGTCTGGGGGATGTGCCCCCAAAAACCAAAAGAAGGGGCGAGTAGCACACATTAGCAACCCCGCCACGAGTGGGACCCAAAACGCCAGCAAACCCTCAGCCAACGGGGGTGGGCAAAACGGGGGGTCCAGGGGGGCGAAGCCCCCATGGCAGGGGGTTGTGGGGGGTGTCCCCCCACAAAACCTTAAAAGGGGGCGAGTAGCCCACATTAGCAACCCCGCCACGAGGGGGACCAGAAACGCCGGCGAACCCTAAGCCACCGAGGGTGGGCAAACGGGGGTCCAGGGGGCGAAGCCCCCT
>Ga0207433_10005589_pt1 | contig 22314 bp, 18 predicted proteins | sample YelNatPaOPGAMG01_FD_187559 | JGI IMG/M metagenome (GOLD analysis project Ga0207433, IMG submission 187559) | Hot spring thermophilic microbial communities from Obsidian Pool, Yellowstone National Park, USA - OP-RAMG-01 (SPAdes) (version 3) | ecosystem: Environmental > Aquatic > Thermal springs... | reverse complement strand
GCTTGGAGAAACCACTTCTTTTTCGTCGTTACTCTTTAAGCGGAGTGTGGCAATATCAGTTACGAAAATCTTATCCATGTGTTTTTTCATTTCTTTTGCTCTGTTTTGTCCAACATTATTGAATAAGTTATCGATAGTTTCTTCGAATGTTATAAACAATCCTTTCTCCCCAAGCCGAGCTCCATTGAAAATATAATCGAGAGCGAATATGGTTTTTCCTGTCCCTGCTTTTCCAGAGATTAGATTAACGGAACGTTTTGTAAAACCACCGCCTAAAATCTCATCCAGACCATGAATGCATGTTCTTACTCTATCCATCTAATCTCACGTTAAGGATAAATAGTTATCAAATGATAAAATTTTTGCATATTTGATATTTGCAAATAAAATTTCAATATAAATAAATACGAGGAGATGAAGTAACAAAATATTAATTTACTTAAAATTTAACACTATTATGTCAAAAATATGGGGAAAGAGGTTAAATTTTTAAAACTCCTCGCAGCCGAGCATATATGTACATGAGGATGCTCCTTCTGCGATACATGTTTCTTCTGTGCAAAAGTACTTCTTTCCAGTAAGTTTCTGAGTAATACCCGCAAGGTATCCTCTTGTAAAATGACAAATTCGTTTCTTAGATTTAGATGAGGCTTGGGCTTCTGCACTCTCCTTTCCTTCAACATAAACCATGAAATCATCCATATTCTTAAAAAATAACTTGCCGAAACCTATTTCCCACCAAAGAGCCTGAAGCGCATCTGCGAGCGTTTCACCATCTTGAAGTTTGGTCCCTGACTTTTCGACTAGAGCAATCCCTGTCTTTACACCTGCATAGTAAAATATTTGCTCTACATCATCTTCGGTATGTTTTCCTAATAGTTCTTCTCTGAACCCCTGGAAGATTTCAACAGGTAGAGAAACCATCGAAATCTCAACAATTTTTTCATTTGCCATAAACTCACCTACTTATTGCTTTTACTCTTATATTCTTCAAACAAGATTTTTGCCAGACTTCTGAAACTTTCTTCGACATTTGCACCAGTCTTTGCACTTGTAAGGAAACAAGGACAGTTATATTTTGCACCTATATTTTTTAGGTCATCTAATGTGAACTGCGCTTTCTCTGGCATATCACATTTATTTCCAAGCATGATTATCGGAATCTTCCCAGTTACTGAAAATATAGATTCCACCCAATTATCGAAACTCTCCAAGGTTTCTCGTCTTGTAGTATCTGATACAATAAGTGCGGCTTCTGCACCATCATAGTATGCTTTCTTAACGAACTGATACGAATGCTGTCCTGCAATATCCCAAATCATCAATCTTACGGTCGCCTCAGTATCCTCCTCTTCAAACTCAACTTCCTTTTTCATTACTTTCGTACCTATCGTGGATATATATTTATCATCATAAGCGCTGTAGACAAACCTTCTTACTAGACTCGTCTTGCCTACACTAGGGTCGCCTAAAAGACAGATTTTCTTCGAGATAACCATTTTTTTCTTTAGCATCCTTACCCCATGGTGCCATATATTTGTTCGTATATAGTTTTTTTTATCTCTGGAATGAAATGTGCTGTCCTGAAATTAGTTTCTCTCGAAAAATCGAGGTCATCTTGAAACCACCTCTTGTGCATCCTTTTTAGATATAGTTTAGATATGACAAGGAAATGTGGAGCGTATTATTCTATGAGTTATATTGGAATAATTAACGACAGCAACAACCCCTCCACCATAAGCGTTCTTTAGTTGGAATAGAGTATGCGCATAGGTGTCCAAGATGCTCAACTTTGCATTAGAGTTAATGCTTAACAGTTGCTTTGTTGTGCTCAATCTTGTATTGCGCCAGTGCTTTTTGAAACTTCTCCCATCTCCATTTTTCTTATGAACCACCTTACTTTTTTCTAGCTTATTATCCTCGTCGTCTCAGGAGAACTTTTACTTTTATTTGTGAGAAAGTAATTTGTTGATACTACAATAGGAATACAAGACAAACAAAATGCAAATAAAGAAGCAAGAGGATTTCCACATGATAAGAATGAAAGAAAAAAGAGAAATAAAGCGTCTCCTCATGATGGGTAATGAAGCAATTGCACGCGGTGCTCTTGAAGGTGGTATTGAAGTTCTTGCGGCATATCCAGGCACGCCTGCATCTGAGATAGGTGAATACTTATCTTCTTGGGCTAAAGAATACAACTTTTATGCAGAATGGTCTGTGAACGAAAAAGTATCTTTCGATGTTGCTGTAGGCGCGTCTATAGCAGGTGCTCGGGCTCTTGTCCCTCTGAAAAATGCAGGTTTCAATTGGATTATGGATATGTTCATGACTATCCCCTATGGTGGAATAAAAGGCGGGCTTGTAGTAGCATCTGCAGATGACCCTGGTGCGCATTATTCTTCGAATGAGCAGGATACGAGATTTTTAGCAAAGTATGCCGAAGTCCTATGCTTAGAACCCTCTGACCAGCAAGATGCTAAAGATTATACAAAATGGGCGTTCGAAGCGTCCGAAATGTTGGAACTTCCAGTTGTGTTAAGGACGGTAACAAGGATTTCACATGCCAGCGGAGACGTCGAACTTGGCACCATCGAGAATAGAGAACCAAACAACTCTGCAAACTCTCCCAACCCTCCCAATCATCTCAGGCTTGGATTTAACAAACATTACAAAATGCCTTTTCGATGGAATGTGTACGGTCCTCCAGGCGCTGTAGAGAAACATAGATGGCAAAAAGAAAGGCTCGAAGAGGTTAAAAAACTCGCAAACGATTGTAAATTCAACATCCTTAAACTTGCAAAAGATATGAACAATAAGAACAAGAACGAGAATGATACTAAAAAAGATAGTAAAAAAGAGAATAACAAAAATCTTGGAATAATCGCATCTGGCATCGGTTTTGCATACCTTATGGAAGCCTTAAAGACCTTAAACAAAGAAGATGATTGCAACATTCTTAAAATCGCCACGCCATTCCCAATACCTACTGATAAAATTAGAGAGATAATCGAGAATTCTTCTAAGATTGTAGTTATCGAAGAAGGCGAACCTCTGGTTGAATCTCATGTAAGAGAATTTTCACAAATGGAAAAAATAGACATCGATATATTCGGAAAGATGTGTTGTAAAAATTCAAAAAATATATTTCCAAAATTCGGCGAACTTAATACAGAGATTGTTCTCAAAGGGCTCATCAAAATAATGGGTGTCTCTTTTGCGTTCTCATTTGAAGGAAAAAAGAGTGAAAACGAAAGTAATGCAAGTAACGCAAATAACACAGATAGCGCTAGAAGCATGCTTGAAAAAATTGTAATACCAAGAAGTTCTACTCTATGTGCAGGATGTCCACATCTTGGCACTTATTGGGGATTAAGAAAAGCACTCGAAGACGATAAAAAGAAGACAGGTAAAAGTTGGATAATCAACGGCGATATAGGATGCTATGAACAAGGTGGGTATGGTCTATTCTCTCAAAAAATAGACATTACAAACGAAAACGAAAAGTTCTATCCTATAAAATCTGTCTATGAAATCCTCGATACAAACTATATTATGGGCGGAGGCATCGGCTTGGCTCAAGGTCAGGCAAGAGCAGGCTTGAATGCAAATATTGTAGCAGTTGCTGGAGATTCTACCTTTTTCCATGCCTGCCTACCTGCACTTGTTAACGCAGTGCAGAACAAAACAAAAATCCTATTCGTAGTAATGGACAATAGATGGACCTGCATGACAGGTCATCAGCCCTCACCCACAACGGGTTTAAATGCGCTTGGTGAGAAAGCATCCGTTCTATCGATAGAAGAAATCTGCCAAGCCTTGAAGGTCCCAAAGATATACGTTTGCGACGCATACGATGTTGCAAAGTTAAAAGAGAATATTACAAATGCACTCGAATTTGCAGATGGTCCTTCTGTGGTAATATCAATACGCGAATGCATGCTACAAGTGTTAAGACGCGAGAAAAGAAAATGTTCTACGAAGGTAAATGAAAAGTGCACAGGGTGTAGGATGTGCATATCATTAGGGTGTCCTGCTATCATATTCGACCAGAAGACTAAGAAAGCATCGATCGATAAGGCACAATGTGTAGATTGTGGAATATGTAAACAAATCTGTGAAAAGAATGCAATTACAGATGACGCAGATGGTAAAGAGGGTAAAGACGATAAAAATAACACAAATCTTGCGAATAGTGAAAAGAATCTACAAAAGGAAATAGAAAAGGCGATAGAAACGGAGAGAAGAGTAGGTTGAGAGGTATAAGGTGGTATAATGAATATGAACACTTTTGAAGTCGTTGTTGCAGGTGTTGGTGGACAGGGTTCAATTCTTGTATCTCATGTACTTGCAGACGCTGCGATAAGAGATGGAAAAAGGGCAAGGGTAGGCGAAACTTTTGGCGCGGCTCAAAGAGGGGGTGCAGTCTCAAGTCATGTAAGAATAGGCGATGTTTATGCACCTACATGCATGAGTAAGAGCGCACATGCAATCCTTGCACTTGAACCCCTCGAGTGCGCTCGCGCATCTGCAAAATATCTTGCCGATAGTGGAACCGTTGTTTTATCTTCTGAAAGTATCATGCCCGTGGATGTGAATATCGGCTTGGCTAAATACCCCTCTCTATCATCTATAGTCGAGCACATATCCAAAATTGGAAAGGTCTTGGTCGTCGATGCACGTTCTTTAGCAGAAAAAGCAGGTTCAACAAAATGTGCAAATGTAGTGATGCTAGGCGCTTTATATGGCACAGGCATACTACCAATATCTAAAAAATCGCTGCTCGAATCAATCTCAGAACGAGTTCCTAAAAAAACAGTGGAGATTAACTTAAACGCATTTGCGCTCGGCGAAGAATATGCAAAGACGCACTGGAACTGTTAGGAACTTAAAATAATTGAGGGAGTTAAAACAATGCCTTTAATGACCTAAAACAATTGAGGTTCTAATATTGTCTTTGAGATTGTCTTTGAGGTGAGAGTTTGAACGAAGAAAAATTAGCACATAGAAAGGACGAAAAAACAAGAGAAAAGATTGAGAAATATAGCCTAAAATGCGTATCATGCGGAAAGGAATACGACCAGAAAGTAAAGTTATACAAATGTAAATGCGGCGGAAAACTTGATGTACGCATGAACATTGATAAGATAGAAATTAACCTTGCAGAACTTGAAAAGAGAAACAAAATGCGAAACCTTCATCTGAAATATTTTGAATTTCTACCACTTCTCGATTCTTCTGACATTATCACAATTGGAGAAGGGTTTACTCCACTTGTAAAAGCACGCAGATTAGGCGAATTCCTTGGTGTTCCGAATTTGTATCTTAAGAACGAGACAGTTTCCGCAACAGGTTCTTTCAAAGACAGACCTATTGGTGTCGGTGCTAACAAAGCAAAAGAATTCGGTGTAAATACGGTCGCATCAGCATCTTCAGGGAACGCTGCAAATTCTCTTGCTGCATACTCAGCAAAACTCGGATTGAACTGCGTAACTTTTGTGCCTGCGACTGCTCCATCAAGCAAAATATCTCAACTCCTAATGTATGGCGCAAAGGTCGTGCCAATATCAAGACCTGAAAATTATCTAGGCGACCCTACTGTAGTAATGCTCAAAGAAGCCTGCGAAAAATTCGGCTGGTATCCTGTCCCCTCATTCGGCACTCTAAATCCATACCAAATAGAAGGTGCAAAAACAATAGGATACGAGATTGCAGAATCGTTCGCACCAAATGTGCCTGAATATATAATAATCCCTGTAGGAGGCGCGGGATTACTACTTGGAAATTACAAATCGTTTAAGGAATTTCATAAACTTGGTTTAGTCCAAAGAATGCCAAGATTAGTTGCAATCCAGGCGGATGGCTGTGCTCCATTCGTTAAGGCTTGGAAAGAAAAGAGACCAATAGAAACCTGGCAGAACCCATCCACAATCGCAGGAGGTCTTGCAGACCCTTATACATGGGATGGAGATATGGCGCTTGAAGCATTACGCGATACAGAAGGATGCGCAGAATCTATAGACGACAAATCTATCTTTGAAGCAGCAAAATTACTCGCAAGATACGAGGGGATATTTGCAGAACCTACGGGCTCTGCTGCTCTCGCAGGATTCATAAAAATGCTTAAAGAAGAAACAATTCCAAAAAGAGACTGGAAAGAGGTTATCGTTGTTGAAGTTACAGGCGCAGGGTTCAAAGATTTGGGGATTGTTGCAAAAGAGTTTGGAATGCCATCAAGCGTTCCCCCAAGCCTTAACGAGGTTAAGGGATTTCTATCAAAAGAATATAAATTTGAAGTTTAGCAAAGAGTTCACTAAATGGAATACAAAAAACAGAAAAAGTAGTAAGTTATTTCAGAAAGTAGGCATTAAGGGGTATGTCCATGGATGCCATCGAATATATCGAAACAAAAATGCGAACGGTACCTTTTACAGGGAACGAAGGAGTAAAGTTTGCTCAGATGCTTGAGGAAGTAAAAAGTAAAAAAGGAAAAGCATCGATGCTGAATATTCTTGCAGCGATTTTCATTCTTATTGGATTTCTTGGTGCTCCTCTTGCGATTCTTGCATCGGTTACGATGTTGTTTTTCCTCTCATTTCTAGGCGTTGTGGGTGGAATTTTGCTCATTCTTGCACATAGTGCAAAAGAAGATTTTGACGCCTCAAAAATATACTGTTTATCATACCTTGCAGCAGTTGAGGCAAGAGCGATTTCTGGCGCCTATGTATCAACACCGTCGGCACAACCTATAACTCCCCAGCCATTACCACAACAGCCACTTGCAACAACACAACTACCAACACAACCCATCCCAAGCCTAGAGCCCCAAAGGGTACAGCAATACCCAATCGAACCTCAACCTACACAATTGGCTACTACACAACCTCATGTTAGTGATGTGCCTACAACTACACCTTTAGAACATGCAGCCGTAAGCACAATAACAACCCCTGCCATTACCACACCTACCTCGCAAATAGCAACACAAACAGGCAGTGTATCTCAACCAACACAACCTGCAATATCAACCCAAACACAAGTTACACCATCCACACAACCTGTTTCACAAGTTACTACTCAACCAGTTCCTCAAGTATCTTCCCAAGATACTCAGACCGTTACACAACAACCTACCCCACAGCCTGCGCAAGAAAAGAAAGAGGAAGCAGTCGGAATATATACAACTGCACCGCCGAGCACCCCAGGAGTACCTCCCTGGCAATGTGGAATCTGCCGTGGCACCATTAAACAAGGTCTTACTGTTATTCTTTGTAAATGTCAGCAACCCTATCATGATACATGTGGGGAACGTTTCGGCGTGTGTGTAATGTGTGGCGCTAAACTCCCTACAAAGAAAGACAAAGGCCAACAAACGGCACAACCTACGGGTCCACAAACCACTGTATCAACTCAAACACAAACACAACCAACACAATCATCCAAGCCTGGACCGGGCACTGTCCAATCAGAAGGACATACCTTAGCACAACCTGGGCAGCCTACTGTTAAGGCAGGCGAAAAGAAAACATGTGCAATCTGTAATGGTCTAATAAAACAAGGTCTCTCAGTTGTAACTTGCGCCTGTGGTAATATTTTCCATGCTGCATGTGCAAATCGGGCGGCGGAATGTCCAAAATGCTACAGAAAACTATAACAACCGATATAAACCTCAACATGATATCTCGATATAATTTAGAATGTTGAGGGAATAGTATGGATAGTATAGTTTTAAAGGTAGCAGAAGCAATCCAACAAGATGTGGGGCTTGGACGCGCGCGGATTGATACTGCAACCAGGAACGCCCTCGGTGTTGCTGCCGGCGATATTATAGAAATCATAGGAAAAAAAACTACTGCAGCAGTTATTTGGAGAGTAACTTCAGAAGATGAAAATAAAGGTATTATTAGGATAGACGGCTTGGTAAGAAAAAATGCTGGTGTATCTATTGGAGATAAAGTTACAATTAAAAAGGCAGAGACTAAAGAAGCCGAAAAGGTTGTTATAGCCCCATTCGTTTCTGAAAACCAGCATATTCAATTTGGACATGGTATAGAAAATTTGGTAAAGAAGGGGCTGAATAAACGACATCTAACCAAAGGTGATACCATTATCGTACCTGGAATTGCGCTCATGGGTGGCGCACTTCCCTTTGGCGTTATTTCTACGCAACCAAAAGGAATTGTTCAGATTTCTGAAAAGACCGAAATCACAGTAAAAGACGAACCGATAAAAGAAGCGGAAATCGTTTGCACAACTATATCATACGAAGATATTGGTGGATTAAAAGAAGAACTTAGAAAAGTTAGAGAGATGATTGAACTTCCTCTAAAACATCCTGAGTTATTTGATAGGCTTGGAATTGACCCTCCAAAAGGTGTGCTTCTACATGGACCCCCAGGAACAGGAAAGACGCTTATTGCAAAAGCAGTTGCTAACGAATCAGGCGCAAATTTCTTTTCAATCCAAGGACCTGAAATCATGTCTAAGTTCTATGGAGAATCAGAAGCCCAATTGAGAAATAAGTTTGAAGAAGCCCGTAAAGCAGCACCCTCAATCGTGTTTATCGACGAACTTGATTCTATTGCCCCAAAAAGAGAAGAGGTTCACGGCGAAGTTGAACGCAGAGTTGTTGCACAACTATTAACTTTGATGGATGGTCTTGAAGGTAGAGGTAAAACTATAGTAATAGCGGCAACTAACAGAATCGATGCTATCGACCCAGCGCTTAGACGCCCGGGCAGATTCGACCGCGAAATAACTATCGGAGTTCCTGACAGAGAAGGTAGAAAAGAGATACTACAAGTTCACACAAGGGGTATGCCACTAGACGATGATTTTGACATAGAATACCTTGCAGAGATTTCTCATGGTTTTGTAGGTGCGGACCTTGCAGCACTTGCACGCGAATCCGCTATGCGCGCACTCAGAAGATATCTTCCTGAAATTGACCTTGACAAACCCATACCAGCCAATATACTCGAAAAAATGAAAGTAACCATGAACGATTTTAAAGAAGCAATAAAAGAAATAGAACCTTCTGGATTAAGGGATGTCTTCGTCGAAGTTCCGAAAGTAACCTGGAATGATATCGGTGGGCTAGAGGATGTTAAGATAAAATTAAAAGAGGCTGTAGAAATTCCTTTAGTCGACCCGGGAAGGTTTAAACGGCTTGGAATTAAACCTCCAAAAGGTATTCTCCTCTACGGACCACCCGGAACAGGAAAGACCTTGCTTGCTAAAGCGGTTGCTAACGAATCGCAGGCAAATTTTATTTGTATTAGAGGACCTGAAGTTCTTTCAAAATGGGTTGGAGAATCTGAAAAAGCAGTGCGCGAGATTTTCAAGAAAGCAAAAATATCTGCACCTTGCATTGTTTTTCTCGATGAAATCGATTCCATCGCACCAAGAAGAGGGATGTCTGCAGATTCGCATGTTACTGAAAGAGTAGTAAATCAACTTTTAACATCGATTGACGGCTTGGAAACTCTCGAAAATGTAGTTGTTCTAGGCGCTACAAATAGACCTGATATTTTAGACCCTGCACTACTTCGTTCTGGAAGATTCGATAGGTTACTCTTCATACCAGCCCCTGACCTCTCGGCAAAAATCGAAATTCTCAAAGTGCACACTAAAAACATGCCTTTAGCAAAGGATATCGATTTAGAAGCGCTCGCGAAAAGATTAGAGGGTTATGTAGGTTCTGACATCGAGGGCTTGGTGCGCGAAGCCGCTATGAACTCCTTAAGAGAAAACCCGAATGCAACCACAGTTACCTTAAAACATTTTGAACAAGCAATGGAACATATAAAACCATCTGCCGATGAAGAGACTATAAAATACTTCAAGAACATAACAAAAGATTTTGAAGGAGGTATGGGCAAAAAGAAAAAAGAAGAGTTGGGTATTTACAGATAGGTAATTTATCGTAGCATCCTGTAATTGGTTCGTCGTGCTGCAGATTTTTTCTCTTAAAATACTTACGCAAAATAATTTGCGGATACTACAATGTTTTTTATTTTCATTTTTTAATTTATCTTTTAATTTGTTTCAAAATTTGAATCTTCGCTGTTTATGTAGCATTTGGTACTTATTCCTGCTTTTTTAACAAGAATGACCCCCGCATCTTCCATAAGTTTTATGTGATAATGTACGACTTGTTTTGATTCTCCGAGTTGTTTTGCAATCATGGCTTGGGAGATGCCAGGTTGTTCTTTGATTAGGTTATATATACCTAGTTGGAACCAAGTTAAAGAATCTATGTCTTTAGTGGGAATACGCATTCTGTATGGATAGAACCTTTTATAGATTCCATCATTTCTTGATTTTATAAGTTCCTGCTCTTCTAGTTTTCTTAGATGATGAGCAAGGACGCCATTTTTCAGTTTTAATTTTACTTTAATAGAACTGTAATGGTCGCCTGGATTTGCCTCGATATATTTGCATATCTGTCTTCTAATATCGTTGTCTAACAAACGGCGTTTATCGAGTCTCGAATACAAGAAGATAGGTCCAAGGTATTTGAATATTCCATATCTACCTGATTCGGAATAAGCAGAGAATAATGCGGTAGTTGCGAACGAGGCTGCAACCACAATTCCTATGATTGCGTTCAGGGGAATGGACTTCGGCTTGGATGCTATTTTTAATAATACAGAATCAAGGACTTCTTTACTCTTATTATCAATGTTATTATCTTCGATATCTTTGAGCAAGACTAACTCAATTCTTGCTCTGCTATTTTCATAAACTGGCTTTGCGTTTATAGTGTATGATGTTGTCGATGAGTAGTTTAGTTTGAATTGTGTTTTTGGGAAATCTAACCAAGATTTCGTATTGTCGAGATACACTATTCTAAATGCCAAATTCAAAGGTAGGGTTCCGGAATTTCGCACTTCAAGAATGGTCCAGCCACCCGATGATGAGAATGAATAATTACTCGAGCCATTAACATACATTTTTGCACTGACTACATACTGAATTGAAACTTCGGTTAGATGCGTAAATTTGTAGAATGCCCCGTATAAAGAGACATATGTTTCGATTTCGAACACATATTTTCCAGATTGAGTTGCGCGATGTGAAACAGTCCAAAAATCTGAATTTTCCTCTATTCTTGTTGCATTCTGTTGTGAAATAAGATGTTTGCTTGCGCTATCTTCATAATAGAGAATTGTGTGAATGTGTTCAGATTGTGCATTTATAATAAAATCAAGGGATGTGGTATTAAAATTTTGTATTGCTTGGATGCCTATTGAATAATTGTGTATCACAACTACTATAGTAGTATTTACTTTCAAATTAGAAGTGGAATTTCGGCAGATAATTGAAATGTATTCTGTGCATGGAAGGGTTTTTCCCAAAGCATAATCTTGAGGCACTGTAACGATAATTTCACAAATTCTTGAACCTTGAGGGGGTAGAATTATCAAGTTGTTACCCAAGCCCACAGAACCAGTATCACCGAAGACAAATGGGAGCGAAGAGGTGCCAGATAAAGATACCGAAATGCCTTTATTTTCGTTATTTCTAATCTGGAACCTTATTGGTAAGACATTTCCAGGGAATGAATGGACAACTATAGATTCTATAGATAAACTTTGGGGTTGGAGAGTTATTTTGAAAGTTCTCGATATGTTGTATTTTCCAGATGATGCGAATATTACAAGAGTGTATGTTTTGTATTCATCTTGAGGAATAGAAATCTTCAAAGTAACAGAAGAGTAGCCAAGTGGCGGAACGTCTATATTTTCATTAGAGAATGAAAAGTTCCAGGGAGATGAGCAATATAGAGAAATGAACTGATTTTTCGCAGATTTGCTATGAATTAGGATTGTTTTCTCTGTTGTTTCATTACAGGTTGCATAAGAATCCTCAATTTCATCGATATAGTAGGGTGTTTCGTTACTTACAGATATATTCTTAATTTGATAAGATATGCTATAAGTTCGTCTGTCTGTGATGTTAATAAAAATAGAGTATTTCCCCGGTGTGCAATCAGTGAAGAAGATTATAATTTTTTCAGATATGTATGAATTTGGCATGAGTGAAACGTTTTCATTAAAAACAGCCACCATACCTTGAGGAGCATCTATAGTAAAACTTAGATTTAGTGCGGTATCCATAAGGTTTTGGATTTTAAGAGTAATATTAAGAGAATCGATACCAAAATATTCGTCCTCTTCAGAAATTATTTTAAAAGTCTCTTGGAAGGTTTCAACATCAAAGAGCAAGGTTCTGTTATAAATTCCGCCTGCATCGTCAGATATAGTTAGGTTTTGAGTAGATATACCTGGATTGGAAGGTGAGGTAATGTTAAGAATAATATTCCGTGTTTCATGAGGATAAAGCGTGAATGTTTCGGCTTGCATATTTTGGGATGTGATAGTGAAATTGAGCAGAGTTCCAAGCCTGTTATACGCTTGTATAGGTAATTCGAGAGTTATGTTTGGAGAGCATTCGATAATTTGAGGGATTGAAAGAACGATATTAGAATTAGAGAATAAAATAGCAAATGGAATAGTATGTTGTGAATCTGATTGTATAATTAGGTTCAAGTTGACCAAGCCAACATTGTTTGAATTTAATGGCGGTGTGATGCTTAATATAATTTGCTCGTTTCCATTGTTATTTGAAGAATTGATAGCGGAAGTCCAATTTTGTGGTAGTCCATCGAGAAAGAGAGTATAGGTATCTGGGATGTTATCAAGTCTGATTAGGAAGAAAGCGGTTTCGCCTGGATGGATTTCTTGGCAATGTGGATATAGTGATATATTTTCAGAATTTTCTCCATCTATTTTTTCATTGTAAAAACTTAAAGATATTAACATAAATAGAGCAATTAGAAGAGCAATAAACTTGAAGCAAGCATGCTTGCTTGCATATACATCTAACATATAAGCGGACATATAAGGTATATTTAGGAATATTTAATATTTATAATATGTGGTTAGGTTTTTCACCTTGATATAAACTTTTCTCTTTTACTTTTTCTGTGTAATATCCCGAAATTACTTCCTCTCGGAGAAAAGTAAAAGTTCTCCAGAGGCAATGAGGAAACTAAGCAAGAAAAAAGTAAGGTAGAGCATAAGAGAAATGGAGAAGGGAGAAGAATCAGTGAGGAAGATAGCGAAGAGCCAAAGAATAAAGGCGAGATGGGCGAGAGAATTGTATAGGAGGTATGTAGAGAGTGGAGAATATCTATATCCAAGAGAGGCAGGGAGGAAGAAAAGAAGGATAGAAGAAAGTGAAATAAAGAAAGTAATAGAGAAATTTCAAACGCCCCCATTGGAGCCTTGATATCGACGATTGTGAAACACCATTCCAAGGTTTCGTGAGAAAAATGCATCCATCTAAGAAAACTAAGTTCATCAACCAACACATTCAACTCATCGAAAAATAAGCTCCACAATTTCTTACTATCTCTAAAAAGGATGCACAAGAGGTGGTTTCAAGATGACCTCGATTTTTCGAGAGGAACTAATTTCAGGACAGCACATAACTTTTTAGATTAATCCTTCTTAACTTAACCATTCCTAATTAACTTTCAACCCACCAAATCCAACCTCTTTTTTCAAAAGAAACCTTGCCTGAAATTACACCTCTTATTCTTAATTTATTGAAAAATCTTACTGCTCCATCGGGACATCTATGACCTTTTCCTCTTAATTCTTCTTCAAGTTCTCTCGTCGTTAATGGTCCTTTTGCACGCAATGTTGATATTATCTCTCTAATAGTTTCCTCTTCGCTTACCTCATTCATGCTCAACCCCGCGCCCAAGCCTTATGACATATGGTTTTTGACATATACTATATGATACATATATGATTATATGGAGTACCTCAAAATTACTACCCCTCAGAAAAAATTTTTTTCCTATTCTTAATTCTCATTACTTTAACATATTATAACCTATCTTACTATAACCTATAACCTCCATTCTAGTATAACCTAAAAGTTAGTACAACCTATCAAAATACTTTTGCATCATCTCAAGAATAACCTTTTTCCGAGGTATGGTTAGTATCATGTATCCCGAATGTTTTGACAAATCGAATGGCACACTTTTAAATTCGTTCTCATCTTTAAACCCCGCCTTCTTGAAAAAATTATGCGCACGGGGGTTCATTGGCTTGGTCAACATATACCCCACTGTCTCTGATAACCCTAACATAAGAAGACGCATACCTATCTTTCTACCTCTTAATTCAGGCAACGTCTCAATTGACCTTAAGACATATCCTGGATTGCCATCTATCGCCGTAGTTTCCCATTCCTCAATATACACCCAAGCCACGACTTCCTTCCTGTTCCTCAACGCAACTATAAGCACAGGACGCGGAAACCTTCTTAACCAAGCCTTAAAGCTCGAGGCATAATCTAACATTCCAAATCCTTTAAAGTATTCGAACCCTTCTATCGTTAGATTATCGACATCTTGCGCATTCTCTAGCTTGTAAAATGAAAAGCCCGCGCCCTCTCCAAGAATTCGCAAATAACCACCTGGTTGGACACTCTAACCTATGTAAAGTATCCAAAGACAGGTGTTATTACGTAATACCATGTTCATCTCTGTTTTTGTAATCCCTGCTTTCTCAAGTAATATTGGTAACCACTCCTCAGGCGCTATCTTCTTTGCACCCTCAGGTGACACACAGGCTATTTGCGCATATCTTACAGGCTTTCCTCCAACCTTAATTCGTTCCGCTGCTGCACTTCGAAATGTCTGATGTATTATGCACATGGTATCTATCGCCCCAGGCTTTACCGTACTATTGTAATATTCTGCAACATCGTAATGTATCTTCGAAAAATGCCCTATCCTTCTTGTATATTCGCTCCAAGCCCGAGAAAACGGACATTTTGTAGTAACTATACAGTTATCTGTAGGCGTGATTATGTTTTCAAAAGTGGATATCGTAGATTCTCCTCTCCTCACTGCATCTAAAAATTGTTCCCAAGTATCGTACTTCTCTTCTGGCATACTCTTTGCTAAACTCGTCGCCAAACTCATCAAATAATTGTTCATCCCTGCAGCACCCTGCTTATCTGCAATATCTTCAAGAAAAAGAAAAGCAGCAACATCAACAAATGGATTGTCTTCGATAAGTTCCTTATGTTCGCTCCCTCTCGAATACACATGCTTTATCTTCTTAACCTCATTTTCTTTAACTTGCTCATCTCCCATCTTTATTCCTCCTACTTATCTGTCTTTACCTCTCCTTTCAATCTTGCACCTCTCATAAGCAAAGCATACACACACGCATAGTTGCGAAGCAGACTGCGCACATATTCCGGGTTCATACCAATCTTTTTCATTGCATTCTCTGCAATCTTTGTTTCGCCTATAAAACCTCTATTCGCAAGTTGCATACATTCTAACGCCTGCTCGGCAACTGTTATATTACCAGCAACCTCCTCCCTAAACTTCTGATGGATTACACAGAAATTGCATACCGCAGTATCCCTTACAGAATTGTTGTATTCCCTCGCAACATCCTGGTCTGCTTTCGGAAGTTCACCCACTGAATACCTTATGCGTAAGGTCGTAGGCTGAAACACGCATCTTTTAAGCGCATAGATGTATCCAACTACATCTCCATCCTCGTCAGTAATCGCAAGGTCTGTTAACGCAGACACTTCTCCTTCTATAGAAAACGCAGTGCGACCCTCACGAAGCGCTACATTGAATGAAGGCCAGCCTATATACGCTTCCTTCCCCATTCTCTTCGCAAGACTTTCACCAACACGTGTCCAGTACTGAATCGTACCTTCCACGCCCGCCTTCTCGCTCATATCCTGTATGAGCGACACCAATGCCACATCTAACATCTTTCATCACCTCTTATTCACACCTCATCTTCTCTTTCGTTGTAATCCTTTGACTTGAAATACAATCTACTCTTTCCTTTCATCACAGATTTAACAAAACCCCTTTCTTCTAATGTCGCAAGAATCCTCTCAACAGCATCCTCGCTCAACTCATACGATATCTTCTTTAATATTTTAGGAATCGATGACCCTTTCTTCTGTATCGCAGAATATACCCTTTCATCATCTGAACCTTCTTCTAATCCTTCAGGCAAAAACTCTTCAACTTTCTTATCCTCAGGCTCATCACAAATCACCACAGTTCCACAAAACGCTTTAACCTCTTTAACCTCTCTATTATTCTCTTTATTCCCCATATCTGTTATATCTGAAGGTATCTCAGATACCACTTCTTTTTTTAACTCATTACTTCCCACTTGACCATCTAAACATACACTTTCTTCCTTTTCTTCATTCTTATCTTCCTTTTTATCTTTTATCTTCGAAATTTCCTCTCTCAGAATCATCAATTCTTTCTTTAACTCCTCTTGCGCTTTGTTCGCCACCTCCAAGCCTCTCTTTAATTCTAAAATTTCATTTGTATTCGCCTTTTTATCTATCCCTTCCATCCTATCCTTGATTTTTAATTCAATCTCTTCTCTATAATCCTCAAAAATTTTCTTGAATTCCTTTGATATTTCATCTCTCATCGCTCGAGACATATTCTGACAATCTTCCATTCGCTTCTCCAGCATCGAAACCTTTTCAAGTAGCACAGATACCTTATCTACTGCATATTCCTGCGACTTTATCTTTATCATCGCATTGAAATTCTTTGCCTTGTGCCCCGGTATATGCTCAAGCAACTTGTTCAGTATCTCGTTATATGTGATATGTACCTGCTTCGCAGATATCAGTTTCTGTTCTATTGTCCTCGATACATATTTCGCACGCAATCTCTTACCATCATATTTGAACAACTCAGAACCCGAAGTGTTTAAACGCACTTCCTCTAGCACCTTCCCTATTACCCTTTCACCTTCATATGGACCTAAATTTTTCCAAAGTTCCGAAATTACATCGTCCAACGTCGTTTGATATACTATCTCAAGTATATTCGGAGGTATCTTTCCCACATTCATCTCTTCTCCATAACCTATCTCTTCTAATATCTCATCTATCTTCGAAGATAACCTTTCCTGCTCTTCCCTTATCCTCAATAACTTGCTCGTATCTATCTTATTATCAACAAGTTGCCTAAGTAACGCATTCTCTTCTGCAAGTTTATCAAACGAACTCTTCAAATCACCAACTACTCTCTCAAAATCCTCTCTTTTAATGTAATCTCCCAAGCCTAATGATACCAAGCCTAACGATTCAATCTCACTCCTTAACTTTTCCAAATCTCCATTTATCTTTTCCATCTGATTATTTATCTCTTTGTTCCTAAAATCTACCTCTTTCATAAACAAATTAAATGAATTTACAAAGTTCTCAAATTCTCCCTTCGAAGTCCAATTACTTCCTTCTAACTTATCATCCTTATCATCTATCTTATCCTCTATCACTTCCAAAACATCTTTCTTATCCTCAATTTCAGGCTTATCTCTCTTTTCTTCTTCTAATTCCAAAACATCTTTCTTATCCTCAACCTCTGATTTCTGAACCTCACTTTCCTTCTTTTCGTCTTCGTTCTTTTCTTCGATTACATCTCTTTTATCTTTCTCTATTTCCTCTTTTTTATCCTCTTCCCTTTCATCAATCTGGTTTCCATCAGTTTTTTCTGAAAATTCTGAATTTTCTGTTTTCTCATTCTTTTTTTCCCCATTAACTAACTCAATCTGTATAATATCTTCACTCTCTCGGCTCTCAGGCTGCACATCGTCTCGACAATCATCCATCTTCTTTCCTATATCTATTTTTCCATCTTCATTCTCGACCATCTGCACGCTCCTATCCTAAACAAACGATTTCAACTTCTTCTCTATTTCAGGTATCCAACTACGAAGACACTCATCAGCCACAACTTCCCCTGCTGCTCGCTTCACATGCTCTTTTATTATCCTTTCAATAAACACCATCCATAATTGGGGCGTCATATACTTCGGCGCTGTGCCAAGTTCGTTAAAGGTTACCGTACATATCTCATCCACGGACCCAAGCCCGACTATCGCAGATAGTTTCTTCTTTATGAATTCTAATATCTCCATATTTCGAATATATTCCTTAGTATGAACAAACCTTTCTTTAAACAACAACCTCGATAGTTTCGCAAGTTCTTCCACTACCTCTTTCGGATAACTTGACATATTGCTCTCTGACATGGGCTTAAGTTCAAATATATGCCTTATTACTAAACTACCCATTAACAACCTCTTCATACACTCAAGCAAATTCGTTACCTCAACCTCTCTTGATATCAAAGATACAAGAAACGCATTATCTCCAACTCCGCTAATTATCACACTTCCATGCTTGAACTGCTGTATCGATACCTTCATGTTCTCGTTTCTAAGTTGTGCACACATATGCGGCAACTGCGCCTTCCATAAATACAATAAACCCATCTGCCTTGCGTCTAATACCTCCGGAATATAAGACGCAAATATCCTTCCATCTACTCCCACAAAGAATATCATGTCTAACTCCGCTTCTTCTTTAAGCCTCCTTAACTCCATCTCTAACAAATGTTTTAACAATGCAACGTTCTCTGCCTCAAGCGTCTTAGTCCTCGTCTTTTGACCTGACTGACTTGTCTCCACGCTGTCCAATTAATAACCTCCATCTCATGCTTTTTGCTTTAATTCGTATGTATCAAATATTATTTGCAAAGCCTCTTCAGGTGAATAATCATAACTCCAATTCTTCTTCATATTTTGCAATTTCGCAATTACATATTCTGGCGCTTTCAACATCTCTGCAGTCTTCAACGCACCATCGAAAATCTCATCATACTTCTTTTTCTTCTCCTCACTCTTCTCAACAGGGCTCGTCTTTACTATCACGCCCACTCCTCTCGCAAATATATACGGATACAAGCCCTCTCCATGCTGCACACCCCTCATTTTTATGACTTTCAAAGTCCTGTTGAACGCCCCTCCAATTGGATAATAATCGAGATGTATCACGCCATCTGACAAGTAGGTTGGTATCAGCACATCTTCACCAAGTTGCTCTCCGGGCTTGGCATGCTCCTCAACCGTACATACTACAACTCCAAGTTCCTTTAAAGTATAGAAAAGTTCAGCAATCAACTCCCTTTGTTCAAGTTTATCCTCAACTGCCCATAATAATGGCGTCATCGGGTCTATCACAACTCTTGTTTTTATGTCGTAATCTTGTCTTGCTTTAACCAAAGTCGGAAGTTGTTCCTTTATCATCTTCTTGAAATTCTTACCTTTCAAATGGATAAAATACAATGACTTCTCATAATGCTTCTTCATGTCCCAGCCCATTATCGAGGCTTCTGACATTATCTGTTCTGGCGTCTCTTCCATCGTAATGTACAATCCTTGCTCTCCATTCTCGATCCCATGCATTAAAAACTGCATTGCAAAGGTACTCTTACCTGTCCCACTGCTACCTACTATCACTATCGTCTGCTTATCCCTTAACCCACCTTCTAAAATCCTATCCAAGCCGAATATCCCTGTCTTTATCCTTTCCATCTCAATCACCCTTTTATTATCTATTCTTCATTTGTTATCTATTCTTCGTTTTATCCTTAACCCTGCCTTCTCCTATTCCCTCATTCCTTTTCATCTACCTCTCTTCCAAATCTTTCATTTTAGATGCTGATTTCGAAAATGCACTTGCAAAAGATGCAGAATCTGCTATGTTGTTGCTTATTATCTTCAAGTTCAACCAGGGAGGGTCTATCTTTTTCTCTTTCTTTACCAACGGTGAGTTGATGTATTTATAATACGTCTCCCCAAGGTTGGTTATTGAATAATTCTCGTCAAGTAACATATACTCTCGCAACTCCCTCACCTTAAAAAGTGCCTCCTCATCTTCCAAGCCGTGTTCTCTGCATATTTCGCCTGTGATTTCCTCTATATCCCCCACTTCATCCTTCCCTCTCTCCACAAGCAATTTTAATAGCATATTCGAAACATCATCAAAAATTATCTGGTAACACCCCAACGGCTGCATCTTAACCTGAAATTCACATGCTCCTTCTCCATTGTTCGCGCATCTTACCTCGCTAGTTTCATTCTCTATCTCCATGTCCACGCAAAAAAATTGCGATAACGCATCCGCAGTTATCATACATGTCTTTCTATTTTTTACATTATTTTTTACATTCGGAAACAACCTGCAAATAACACAGTTATCTACGATAAAATTTATCTTGAACTTATCTATAGTCGATATAGATAAAGTGCCCAAGCCGATATGTTCAAAGACCATTCTCATGTATTGAAATAAAGGAGTATTTGTGGCTTCTGAAACCTTTGTTGATTTCAGAAGTTTGCGTGTTTCACTCCAAGGTATCTTCGAATCCCTAATCACATTGTTTATCTTTCCCTGCAATTCTGATATCTTTCCAAGAGTGAATAGAGCCTGTGCAAAACTTCCAAACATCTCAATAGGCGCCCCATCACTCATGTTCTTTCCTCCTCACAAACCAACCTAATTAACTCATCACCACACTTTAATACCCTTTTCTCATCGATATATCCATTCTTCAACGCATATTCTTTCACATCTTTTACCCTTTCCAAGCCAACACCACAAAAATATGATATCACATCAAGGTCCCTTGCTCCTATGCTCCATAACTTTAGAAACTCAAGAAATTCTATCTTATCTTGCTCCTCTCTTATGCTACTCCCTTCAAAAAAAGGTATGAGAAAATAGTGCAAGGTTATCAATTCTTCTTTTTTTTCGGATTGCAAAAATATTGAAAAACCTTCTAATTCCAATACCAACTTAGTAGCCTTGCTTCCTCTTTTCGATACATATATACAGATTTTTTTTATATCCTCAAACGGAATTTCAATTTGTTCTTTATCCGAATTATGCTCTTTCTCTGAGTTAATCAGTAAATATTTCTGTGTAAGATATATACTACCTTGCTTCCACTCTTGCTCGTCCCCTACTCCATCTTTTTTAATTTTAAAACCTACATCACCCAACTTTATTGTATCTCCATCTTTGTTTTTTGCAGGTTCATACAAATTACCCAAATCCAAGCCTCCTTAATTCCCTGAACCCAAGCCGAACCTTTCTCTCCCTTTTGGCTATCTTGGCTTTTTTTGCTATCTTTTATTCAAAGTCCATTTTATTTATCCCAAATCCCTTTTTATTCCAAGCCTAGTTTCTCATGATGCAGGCTAAAAACCTTATTATGATGCACATATTTAATAATTTCTTCGATACATCGTTGACGTTATGATTTATACCTCACATATACCTCCCATCAAAAAGTAAAACAAACCATTTTTAGAAACTTTCATGAAATTCTTTCGAGGAAAGTTTATGGTATGAAAAGTAAAAACATAAATATATTATGGTATAAATATTAATTTCTACATCTCTTTTGGTGCCTCTATTCCCATGATTCTAAGACAATTCTCTAACACCTGCCTTGTCGCATCTACTAATGCCAACCTCGCAGTCCTTTCTTTCTCATCTGCCTTAAGCACAGGCACAAACTTGTAGAATTGATTAAACAAAGTAGCAATTTCATGCGCATATGCAGCCAATGGATGTGTCTTTCGCTCTCTCGCACACTCATCCACAATTTCATTCATAAATGCAAGACGCTTTACAAGTTTCTTTTCATATTCCTCTCTCAATGCTCTAACATCATATTCTATGTATTCATTATACGTGTTATATGTAATCCCCTCTTCTCTGGCTTTCTCAAGAATACTACATGCACGCGCATGTGCATATTGAACAAAAGGTGCACTATTACCCTCAAAATTAAGTGCCTCTTCCCATTTAAAAACTATTTGTTTCTCAGCCTGCACTTTAATTATGTTATACCTTATCGCCCCAACACCAACTGCCTTTGCAATTTCCCACATCTTTTCAACCGATATATCGCTCCTTCTCTTCTTTACTTCTTCAAACGCCCTCACAATAGATTCTTCAATAAGGTCATCTAAATACACTACCCTACCTGCACGTGTCGACATCTTTCCTTCAGGAAGGGATACAAAAGAATAAAATATCGATTCTGGTAATTTGTTCTCTCCAAGTTCCTTTAATGCAATTTCAAGTTGTTTTGCCTCAAGTTTATGGTCTTCTCCAAGTATGTTCAATGCAATATCCGCTTTAGATAATTTATCTATATGAAAAGCAACGTCTCTTGTTGCATACAACGAAGTACCATCTTTCCTCACAAAGTAAAACTTGCTCGACCTTCCTGGTATCCCAAACGATTCCAGGTCTAAATAATACGCTCCATCTTCTTCCTTTGCATACTTTGAACTCTTCAACTTCTCAATTACTTTCTCCACAACACCTTCGGTTATTGTCTTTGATTCGTAAACAAACTCG
>Ga0207433_10005585_pt1 | contig 22321 bp, 16 predicted proteins | sample YelNatPaOPGAMG01_FD_187559 | JGI IMG/M metagenome (GOLD analysis project Ga0207433, IMG submission 187559) | Hot spring thermophilic microbial communities from Obsidian Pool, Yellowstone National Park, USA - OP-RAMG-01 (SPAdes) (version 3) | ecosystem: Environmental > Aquatic > Thermal springs... | reverse complement strand
CGTATCCCCTCAGTTATGGAAGGTTTTTATAAAATATAAAGTAAATTTTTTTGTTGGACTTTTTTACATTAATAAAATCTCCCCCTGCCCATCTTTAAAAAAGAGGGGAATTAAAAAAAATTTTCATTTTTATCTCTCCCTTTTCTAAAGCTGTCCATTACCCATATCTTTATCTATATAATAAGAAGCAGGTATATCCTGATTTTTGAGGAAAATTACGGGTGGTTCGCAGTGTTGTCTAGTTTACTTACTCCCAATTTTAACGCCCTTCTTAATCCTATCCAAGGGTTGTTGCGTAAGCCTCGTCTACTTTTGACTGTAAATTCTTTGCCCGACTTTTCCTCAACCGTTTTTTACGAAAAAATCAGCGGTATACCTGCTTCTTAATACTTATGGATAATGGACAGTTTCAAAAGGGAGATTAAGAGGGATTTTCAATTTTTATTATCACCTCCTATAACTGAGGCGTTACAAGATTACATCAAATTTTCGTAGATAGAAATTTATTTAACAAAAAACCATACAAAATATTTGACTTTTAAAAATTTTTTTGCTAAAATTTAAAAAGTTAAATAATTTTCGTGAAAACGTTTTTGTAAAATTTGAGGTGGTGATGATTTTAATAAAAAGTAAGATAAATCACAAAAAAATTATTTTCATCACCATAATAATACTTTTATTTCCTTCAATTATGTTCTCAGATGGAAATTTTGGAACAACTACAGCAGAGTTTATAAAAATTAAACCTGATGCAAAACCAACAGGAATGGGAGATGCATATATTGGGGTTGCTGATGATAGCTCATCTATGATTTATAATCCTTCTGGACTTGCACTTCTGGATAGAAGTGAATTAGCAGGCACATCCATATTCTGGTTCAATAGTATTATGATGTATAATGTTGCATTTGCATATCCTTTTGAAAGTGGAACAAGTTTTGGAATTAATTTATTGTGGATTGATTCAGGAAATTTTAACTCAACAGGTATACCAGGAATGGATGTCTCATTACAGGATGCAGTTGTTAATGCCGGTTTTGGCAAAACATTTTTTTCCGGATTTAATATTGGAATAAATTTAAAAATTCTATATGAAAGATTTTCTGATATTTCTTCCGGGTTTACCGAAACACACTTTGGAGCAAGCACAGATATAGGATTATTAATAGATTTGTTTTCAAAAAATTTTACTTTTGGATTTGTTGCAAGAAATTTAGGATTTATAACAGGAACAGAAGATTCACTTCCGATAGAATTAGGTATGGGTTTGGGATTAAAATTATTCAGCGGCAAAGATGATTATTTTAATTTTGATATTGATTTTTCAAAAATATTAAATACAGATAATATTTTTGTAGGAGCTGGTCTGGAATGGACGATTTTTAAAATTTTATCTTTACGTCTCGGATTCAGATATAATAATAGTTTTGACCTTGCATCATTTTCTTTTTCTGATTTTCATAACTTGTTATTATTATCCGGAGGGATTGGTATTAATATTGGCAATACTGGCATTATTGATTATTCGTTTAATCCAATGGGAGCACTTGGAGATATTCACAGAATAGGTATAAAAATGATGTTTGGCGAGTCATTATACGAACAGGCGCTTGCAGAACAAAAAGCAGTTATTATTCCAAAAGCATTGGAAATTCCCAAAATTGAAGTTGCACAAGGGGAGATAAAAGCTGTTTCTTTTAAACCCAATGTTCCACAGGAAAAAGTAAAAGAATGGACATTGAATATTAAAACCACAGATGGAAAAATTGTAAAAACATTTACCGGTGTGGGAGAAGTTCCAAAAGATTTAGTGTGGGATGGAACAGATACTGCCGGTAAAATAGCAAAAACAGATATAAATTATATTTTTGATTTTAAAGCAAAAGATAAAGAAGGACAGATAATAAAGTCAATAGGGCAAATAATAAGACCGCAAAAAATTATGCCAATTGAGTATAAAGAAGAAATTTATAAACCTAAAAGCGGACATGAAATTTTTGTTGCGCCTGTTATGCTTCTTGTTTCAAGCAATAGCGAAGAAAGAAAACAGGTTCCGTTTATTATGGTTAATGAAAAAATAAAAGAAATTATTTCATGGGAATTTGATATTTTAAGTGGCACAGGCACGCCAAAGAAAAAATTTGCTGGCACCGGGAATATGCCCAATTATCTTGTGTGGGATGGCAAGGACTTTGATGGCAATTATGTTGAAAATATAAAGGATTGTAAATATATATTAACTTTAACAGGCAAAGATGGCAACAAAGTACAGATAAGAGACAGACAGATTATACGAGACCCATTTGTTATTTCTTCAAAAACAAAAAAGTTAAAAGCATTCAAATATATTTATTTTGAGCCAAACTCATATGACCTATCACGCGAAATGGAGCAGCGTTTAAAAGAAATAGTTGATGAAATAGTAAAATATAAAAATATTCAGATATATATTCAGGGACATTCAAGCGTGGAAGGTGATAAAAATTATAATATTATGTTATCACAACAAAGGGCAAAGACAGTTTTAAGATATATAGTAGAAAAATATAAAATATCCCCTTTGTCTATTACTACTGTTGGATACGGGGCAGATATTCCGTATGATACAAAAGATACAGAAGAAACAAGAACACGCTCCCGCAGAGTCGAAATAATAATTATGGGTGAAATTGAACAATGAAAAAATACATATTTGTTTTTTTTGTTTTATTACTTCTTTTATACAGCTGTGACTTTTTAACACCAAAAGAAAGTAAAGAACAAACAGAAAGTCCTGAGAGATTATTTAATCTTGCTAATGAAGCAATGATAAAAGGTGAAAATAATATTGCAATAGAACTGTATTATAAAATTGTTGAACAATATCCTGAATTTAAAAAATACAGAGCAGATGCTTTATACAGGTTAGGTGTTTTACTTTTTAAATCAGAAAGATTTGAAGAAGCAGAAAAAGTATTCCAGCAATTAATAACAAAATATAAAAACCACCAGCGTATAAAAAATGTTTATGAGAAACTTTTGTATATTTATATTCAGGAGTTGCCTGACTCAAATAAGGCGGATAAGATAAAAACAATATATAAATCAAAATTCAAAAACACGGATAAAATAGAGGAAATAGAAAGAACATCTGTGTTGTTAAATATAAAAGAAGAAAAAAGCGATTTAATTTTTCTCTCACCATCTGAAATAGAAGTTAAGAAAATAGAAAAAATACAAAATTATGATAAAGAATTTTTCCCATTAACTTCAATACTGGAGTTAAAGGTTTTTTCGCCTGACAGAAAATATATAGTTGAGAGAAAAAAGGAAAATAATACGTATTTTTTATTTTTAACTGATATAAAAAATAATAAAACAAAAAAAATAAATGGGTCAAAAAATGGATTCGGGCAGCAATGGTCATGGGATTCAAAATATATTGTTTTTACAGTGATGAACTGGGCAACAAAAGAAAGAACAATTAAATTATATAATATAAAGGATAATAGTATGAAAACCCTTTTTACAGGCAAAGAAATTGGTGATCTGTTGTGTTTTTCACCTGATAATTCAAAAATTGCGTTCTGGTATTACAATAATCTCTGGATAATTAATAGAACAGGTAAAAATATGTCATTAATATGTAAAATAATAAAAGACGAAAACATAATTATTATGGCATGGGAAAGAGAGGGAAATAAAATATTGGTAGGAAAGAAAATATCAGATAAAATTAATTATTATTTACTTTATTTGGGAAGAAAAGAATTTATTATTACAAAATGAAAGGAGAATTTATGAAAAAAAAGATTACTTTTTATTTAATTATAGTTATATCTTTTTTATTTTCAACTTTTGCTTTTGCAACAATAGAAGAATATAAAAAAGCAGCAGAACTAGACAGCAATAATGTTATTAAAAGATATAATCTTGGACTTGCATATTATAATGAGTGTATAAATGGCAATCAATCTTACTGTGATTCTGCCATAGAAACAATGAAAAAGACACTTGAAATAAATACATCTGATAAGGAGTCGCATTTAAAAGTAGATGCAACCGCGCTGCAGATACTTGGCATACTTTATTATAATAATAAACAAAATGATGATGAAGCCATAAAATATTTCAAAAAGTGTATTGAAATTAATCCTTCTGATGGTGATAACTATTTTTATACCGGGCTTTGTTATTTGAGAAAAAATGATGATGAAAATGCCATTAAATTTTTTACAGAGAGTTTAAATAAAAATACGCAAAATATAACAGATGCCAAGTTTCGTTTGGGTCAGGCATATTTTAAAAAGAAAATATACGCAGATGCAATAAAATATTTAGAAGATGTGATTAAAATAAATCCAAAGCATCTTGAGGCAAGGGAAATACTTGGTATTATTTATCATGGCCGCGGTAATAGTACAAAAGCAATAGAAAATTTAAAAATTGTAGTAAAATATAATCAGCAGAATTTTAATGCTTTTTATTTACTTGGATTAAATTATTTTAAAGAAAAACAATATGATAAAATGATTGATTGCTATAAGAGAGCAATTGAAATAAATCCGGATTTTGCAGACGCACATTATAATCTTGGAATGGCTTATTATTACAGTAATATGTATGAAGAAGCAATACAGGAATTTGAAGTAGCAAAAAAGTTAAATCCAACAGATTCATCTACGTTTTCTATTCTTGCACAGGCAAAAACAACTGCATATGAATATTATTTAAGCAAAGGCACTACTTATTATACTGCGGAAGAATATTTAAAAGCATTAAAAGAATTTGAAAAAGCATTAAGAGTAAAACCGGGTGATAGTGAAGCTCAAAAATATCTATCTAATTTAAAAGAAGTTTTAAAAAAACAGGCACCTGAAATTCTTGAAAAAGCAAAAAATTTATACGAAAATAAGAGATATCCGGAAGCGTATGAAAAATGGAATTATATACTGGAAATAGACCCAAATAATTCCGAAGCAAAACAAGGAATAGAAAACATAGAAAAAAATATTTCTGACTTAATTGCTGGAAAAGAGAAAGTTGCTGAAAAATATATAAAAGAAGGAAATTACAACGCGGCGTTAATAGAATATGAAGAAATAAATAATTTAATAACCTCAGAAACCAAAAGAAAAAATATACTTTCAAAAATACAATCTATAAAAGAACAGCAAAAATCAAAAGTTAATACAATTCTTTTATCTGCGGATAAATTGTATCAGGAAAAGAATTATAAAAGTGCATTAAACAGATATTCCGATGTGTTGAAATTTGACCCTAATAATGAAAAAGCAATGAACGGAATAATAAAAATAAATGCAAGCATAGATTCTGAAAAAGAAAAATATCTGGCTTTGGGAAAACAAAAAATTACATCAGAGCCAGAAAAAGCAATAAACTATTTTAAAAAGGTATTACAGATAGACCCCAATAATCAGGAAGCAAATTCATATATTCAAAAATTAACAGGAAAAGACGCCCAGGTTACCATAGATGCCAAAATGGTTAAAACGTTGTATTACGAAGGTGTTGATAAATATGTAAATGGAAATATTGAAGAAGCAATAAAATTATGGAAAAAAGTATTAACCATTGACCCAAATCATATTGAATCACAAAAAAATATAAGACTTGCTCAGGAAAAGTTAAATGCTATAAAAAATTTAACAAAATAGATTAAAAGGTGAAAAATGAAAGTAACTATTTATGATGTAGCAAAAAAAGCCGGTGTTTCTATTTCAACTGCCTCAAAAGCGTTAAATGACAGAAAAGATGTCGGCGAAAAGACAAAAGAGAAAATAAAACAAATAGCAAAAGAACTTTCTTATGAACCATCCCATTTTGCCCGTGCGCTTGCTATGAAAAAAACAGAAAATATAGGTGTTTTGACAGTCAGGTATTATTCTACCCCTATGCTTACAAATCCATTTTATTCAAAGATTATAGAAGGCATCGAAGAAGGATTAATTGACAGTAACTTAAATTTAGTTACAAGTGTTTTAAAAAGAGAACAAATAAATAATTTAGAATTACCTAAAATGTTAAAAGAAAAAAATGTTGATGGTTTAATACTTTTAGGTTATATGCCGGAAGAATTTGTGAATTTGGTTGCCAGCAGGGGTTTGCCTGTGGTTGTTGTTGATAATTATGTTAATGAAAATATAAATATGATTGTAACTGATGACGAAGGAGGAGCATATGAAGCGGTTTCTTATTTAATAAAAACAGGACATAAAAGAATTGCATATTTGTCTGGCCCTTCAAAAAGAAAAAGTTTTAAAATGAGAGAACAGGGATATATAAAAGCATTAAAAGAAAATGGTATTTCGGTTAATTATGATTTTATCTTACATAATGATGATGAAGTTTCTGGATTTGAATGGATGAAAAAAATACTTAAATCTGAAGAAAAGCCGGATGCGATTTTTGCCTGCAATGATGTTACTGCTATTTTATGTATTAATATGCTTAGAGAATACGGATTGAAAGTGCCTGATGATATATCGGTTATTGGTTTTGATAATATTGAAATTGGTGAGCATTTTATTCCATCTCTTTCTACAATGGATATTGATAAAGAAAGAATGGGTATAAAGGCAGTAAATATTTTAATTGATAAAATAAGTAATAAATCAAAATCAATAGAAAGAATTGTTTTCCCTGTAAATCTCATAATAAGAGATTCTGTTAAAAACAGAATATAATTAATAATCTTAAAAATCTAAAATAATTTTATAATAATATGATATAATTTGTCTTTACGGTAATAATATTAAATTAGAAAAAGTAAAAAATTCAAAGGTGATATAGTGTTTATAATTGAAATAAAAGATTTGTATAAAAAATACAAAGAAATAATTGCAGTCAATAAAATAAATTTATCAATTGAAAAGGGAGAAATCTTTGGTTTTTTAGGGCCAAATGGTGCTGGGAAAACGACAACATTGATGATGCTTACAACTTTAATAAAGCCAACATCCGGAACTGCAACAGTAAATGGTTATGATATTATTAAAAATCCTTTAAAAGTCAGACAATCAATAGGAATGGTTTTTCAGGACCCGAGTTCTGACCCTGTATTAACTGCTTATGAGAATTTAAAACTGCATGCATTTTTATATAATGTGCCATTGAAAGAAATAGATATAAAAATTGATTATGTCCTTGAACTTGTAGATTTAATAAAAAGAAAGAATGATATTGTTAAAACATATTCAGGTGGTATGAGAAGAAGGATGGAAATTGCACGTGGGTTGATACATACACCGGAAATTTTATTTTTAGATGAGCCAACTCTAGGGCTTGACCCGCAAACCCGTGGACATATATGGGAATATATAAAAAAACTGGCAGAAGAAAAAAAAATGACAGTGATTTTAACGACACATTATATGGAAGAAGCAGAAAAATTATGTAAGCGTGTTGCAATAATTGACCATGGAAAAATAGTTGCTCTCGATACACCTGATAATTTAAAGAGAGCACTGGGTGGAGATATTGTTATTTTAAAAGGCAAAAATATCAATATCAAAGATGAAAAGTTAAAATTTATAAAAAATATTTTAAAAACAGATAATTATATTCAGATAACAATAGAAAACTGCGAAAAAAATCTGTCAGGACTATTGAAAAACATAGATGGCATAGAATCAATAGAGGTTCATCCTGTTAATTTGAATGATGTGTTTTTATCTTTAACGGGTAAAGAAATAAGAGATTGAATATGAATAAAAATTATTTAATTAAAATTTTAAAAGGTATTTTTGCTATATGGTACAGAGAGTTCAAGGTTTTTCAAAGAGAGAAGAGCAGGGTAATATCATCAATTTTTTTACCACTTTTCTGGTATTTTACTTTTGGCTGGGGTATTGGAACTGTCACAAATATTGATACAAATTACAGACATTTTATTTTCCCTGGTTTTCTTGTTATGACCATAATATTTAGCTCTATTTTTAATGGGGTTTATATTATCTGGGATAAAAAAATGGATTTTTTAAAAGAAGTCTTAATAGCGCCACTTTCAAGAAATACGATTTTCATCGGTAAAGTGTTGGGCAATATGACAGATGCACTTTTACAATCCTACATATTACTTATTATTGGTATTTTTTTAAAAATGCCCTATACAATAAAAAGTTTTATTTTAACTATGCTGATTCTTTTTATATTTGCAGCCGGTCTTGTAAGTTTAGGGCTTATTATTGGCTCGTTTATGGAAAGCCCAGAAGGATTTGGATTAGTTTCAAGTTTTGTTATTTATCCTATTTTTCTTCTATCAGGTGCTTTATATCCAATTGAAAGACTTCCGCAGTGGTTTAAAATATTTGTATATTTTAATCCTGCAACTTATGCAATAGATGCGATTAGATATGTTATTATAGGTAAATCGGCAATAAACCTGTTTATTGATATATCTGTAATCTTAATGGTTGATTTATTCTTGATTATATTAGGAACATTTGCATTTAATAAGATTAAATTATGAAAAGGATATTTAATGAATATTTTTTATAGAATTTTAATTTTGATTTTTTTAAATGGTTTTACTGCAATAGTTGCACAAATTATATTATATAAGGAAATATTATCCCAGATATATGCTAATGAAATTGTCTTGAGTTTTGTATTATCTTCATGGCTTTTATCAGGCGCTATTGCGGGAATAATAATTTTTCCAAATTATTTTAAAGAAAAAAATGAAAAATTTTTAATGATTGGTTATGGTTTGCTTCCCGTTATTTCAATTTTAATTAGTATTTTTTCATTATTGGTGATAAGAAATATAAAAGCATTATTTAATATTCCTGTTGAACAGATAATAAATATATGGGATGCTGTTATAATAACTTTTTTAATTTATAGTCCTGCAGCGTTTTTTCTTACTTTATCTTTTAGTTTCGCCGGAGAAATTTTAAAAAGGAAAAATGGAGATATTAAATTATTATATATTGTTGAAGTAATTGGCAGTATTGTGGCTGGTGTATTATTTACTTTGTTTTTAACCGGAAAATATTCAAATTTGGAACTATTATACTGGTTGGGAGTTATAACCATAATTGCAGTTTATGTTTTATATAGAGATAAAAATGATTATAGCAAAATAATAAATTCAATAATGGTTATTGTGTTAGTGCTTTATCTGATTCCGCTTTTAACAAATTTTTTAAAAAAAATAGATGATAAAAGTTTTAATAAATCATATTCAAAATATAATATAATTTCAAAAAAAGAAGGATTAGATTCAAAGGTTGTTATTGCAAAAAAGGATGATGAATATTTTATTTTTTCAAATGGATTATTAAAGTACCAGACAAAAAATCCTGATATAATGCAATTTATTGGCTGGCCAATGGTTTTGAGAAACAGTTATAAAAATATTTTGTTGGTAAATGGTGGTTATACAGGTGTTATCAGTGAAATTCAAAAATATAAAACGATAGAGAAAATTACTTCCGTAGAGACCGATATTGATACAGCTGAACTTTTGGAAAAAAATTTTAAACATACAATTTCTTCTGATAATATAAAATTTGTTCACGGGGATTTGATTTATTATTTATATAATATAAATGAACAGGAAAAATATGACCTTGTTTTATTAAATTTATTTGAACCGAATACTTTTTTAAATAACAGATATTTTACGTTTGAATTTTTTAAATTATTAAAAAGGCATATATCAAAAGATGGCCTGATTGTGTTTTATTTATCTTCATCAGAAAATTATTTAATAAAAGAATTATCAGATTTATTGTCAGTTATTTATGGTACTGTAAAATCAGTATTTTTAAATGTTGAAGTTATATATGGAGACACAACGTATTTTTTGGTTTCAGATGGAAATATTAATTTAAAAACAAAAGAAATTGTAAATAATATTAAGAAAAATAATTATCAAATACCACAATTAAATCCTGTTAATATAGAAGAAAAAATCAAAAAATCAGTTGAAATAAAAGATTTATTGAAAGAAAGAAAAATAAAAATTAATAAAATGCTTGAACCAGAAGCGTATTTTCGTATGATAAAAAAAGATTTATACTTATTTAAAAACAGCCAGACATTTATCAAAGTAATAGCTGTATTTATTTTATTTTTATTAGTTATATATAATTTATTTAAAACAAATAAAATAATAAATAATTTTTTCCCATATATTTCTATTTTTTTATTATCCTTAACAACCATAATTCTTGAATTGAGTTTGATTTTAATTTATCAAAGTTTTTATGGTTATTTATACAGGTCAATAGGTCTTTTGTATTCTTTTTTTATGGTTGGAATAGTAATAGGTGCAATATTACATATGATTTTTGAAATAAAATATAAATCACTTATAATATTAGCAGAATTATTAAATTTATTAATTCTCTTTTATATTTTAAATGTTAATAATATAGAAAAACCAATTAATCCTAATTTTATAATTTTTTTTATAATTGGTGCTGGTTTTTTTGTTGGAGCAATGTTTAGTTTAATGTTAAAAAATTCAGATGTCTCTGTTTTATACGGGGCTGACCTTGCAGGTGGTGCAATAGGAGGAGTTTTATTTGGCTTAATAATTTTTCCATTAACGGGCTTTTCTGGTATCATTGTTTTAAATTTATTGTTTCTTTCAATCGCATATATTGGGGGCTTAAAAAATGCATAAATATTTAATTGAATTCAAAAGATTGATAAAAATAATGGAAAAATTAAGGGGTAAAAATGGATGTCCCTGGGATAAAAAGCAAAATCATAAAACATTATTGCCATATCTACTGGAAGAAACGTATGAACTTATAGAAGCAATAAATAAAAACAAAGAAGAATTGATAATAGAAGAAATGGGAGATTTGCTTCTGCAGATTGTATTTCATTCTCAGATATTAAAAGAAAAAAGTAAAAGGGGAATATACGAAGTTATAAAGGCATTAAATAATAAACTGATTGAGCGTCATCCGCATGTTTTTTCTAAAAACAAAAATTTTTATAAAGATTTTCATGTCAGACAATTCTGGGAAAAACATAAAAAAGAAATAAAAAAAAGAGATTCTATATTAGATGGTGTTCCGATTGCATTGCCTTCGTTGCTGCGTGCAAGAAGGTTAATATCAAAAGCAACAACTCTTGGTTTTAAATGGAGTAATAATGATTCAATAATTAAAAAAATAAAAGAAGAATTAAATGAAGTAATAAAAGAATTAAAGTCAAAAAAAAGAAGAGCGTTGGAAGAAGAAATAGGTGATTTGCTTTTTGTTATAACTGCTTTAGCATATTATAATAAAATTAATGCTGAAAATGCATTGTATAAAGCAAATGATAAATTCATAAAAAGATTTAAAAAAATTGAAAATAAATTAAATGGGAATTTAAACGAAAAAGACATATTGAGATTGTGGAAAAATACAAAAACAGTATCCCCTCAGTTGAGCTTGTGCAAAAAATAGAAAAAAACATAAAAAACAAAAAACTGACACATAAAAATGATTAAAAAATAAGGAAAAAATAAAAATTTAAAAAGTTAAAATGCTCAATTTTATGTTTTTTGCACAGGCTCAGTTATGGTAGGTTTTTATAAAATATAAAGTAAATTTTTTGTTGTACTTTTTTACATTAATAAAATCTCCCCCTACCCCTCTTTAAAAATTGTCCATTACCCATAAGTATTAAGAAGCAGGTATACCGCTTTATTTTTCGTAAAAAACGGTTGAGGAAAAGTCGGGCAAAGAATTTACAGTTATTAAAAGTAGACGAGGCTTACGCAACACCCTTTAGATAGCATTAAGAAGGGCGTTAAAATTGGGAGTAAGTAAACTAGACAACACTACGAATCACCCGTAATTTTCCTCAAAAATCAGGATATACCTGCTTCTTATTAAAAAGGAAGATGTGGGTAATGGACAGTTTCTAAAGGGAGATTAAGAGGGATTTTCAATTTTTATTATCACCTCCTATAACTGAGGCGTTACCAAAAACAAAAAATAATTTTTGAGTAATGCTCCAGTTACGATGGCAAAAAACAACACAAACACTACTATAAACTTTACGAGTATATGTCGCATTTTTTTATTTTGCTTAAACTTTTTTCTATATTTAATAATGGCATTAAAAAGAGCAAGAAGTTTGTTTTTACTTAAAATAAACAACTTTTTTGTATTTATTGAGTGTTTACCTTGCCTTTCCTTATTTCCGGGGAAAGCTTCTATTTTTTTACTTGACAAATATATAAATATGTGTATAATTATATATAAAGAGAATGGAGGTAAAGATGGAAATTTATGATTTGATTGCAAATTTATTTAATGCACTTTCTCATCCTTTAAGAGTTAAAATTATAGAAAGTATTGGTGAAAAAGGTATTTGTGTTACTGAACTTTCAAAACATATAAAAGAAGGACAACCGCAGGTATCAAGAGCATTATCCATTCTTAAACAACAAGGTTTGGTTATGGCAAAAAGAGTTAAAAAAAGAACATGCTACAGTGTAAGTAATAAAAAAGTTATTGAATTATTAAATATTGCAAAACTTATAATAGGAGAAAAAAGTTATAAAATATCAAAAATAATAAAACAAGGTGGTGAATGAAATGGAAAAATTAATTGATGCTGAGACCGAAAAACAATTAAAAGAAAAATTCGTGCAGGAAATGAAAAATCCGGTTGATGTAAAACTTTTTACAAATATGATTTTATTGCCTGGACAGGAAGAAGTTCAGGAAATAAATGATTTTGCAAGACAGATTTTAAAAGAATTGTCTTCAATTGAACCAAGGATATTAGTAAAAGAATTTCCTATAACAGATAAATTAGCAGTTGAATTAGGCATAAAAACATCACCCAGCATAGTGATTGGATATGATTTGGGTTATAAAATTATTTTTAATGGAGCGCCACTTGGCCATGAAGCAACTTCTTTAATAGAGACAATATTATTAGTATCATCCGGTGAGTCACATCTTGAAGATAATATAAAAGAATATTTGAAAAACATATCAAAAGATGTGCATTTGCAAGTATTTGTTACTCCTACGTGCCCTTATTGTCCAATGGCAGTAATAACAGCTAATCAATTTGCAATAGAATTAAAAGGCAAAGTAAAGAGTGAATGTGTTGAATCTGCAGAAAACGAGCAATTGGCAATAAGGTTTAATGTCTCATCCGTTCCCCAGACAGTTATTAATGGTATTTTAGAATCAAGTATTGTTGGTGCTGTTCCTGCAGTAAATCTGGTAAAACAGATATTAAAATTTGCAGGCAGTGAAGAATACAAAATAAAATTACAGGAGGAAGAAAAAATGAAAAAAGAAAAAGAAAAATTAATTGAAAATCCGATGGAAGTCATATATCTTACTGAAAATAATTTTAATGATGCTTTGAAAAAATATGGAAATTTGGTTGTTGATTTCTGGGCAGAATGGTGCATGCCGTGTAAAATGCTTGCTCCAACTATTGAACAATTATCCATTGAAAATAAAGGGAAAATTGTTTTTGGTAAATTAAATGTTGATGAAAATCCAAAAATTGCTTCTGACTTTGAAGTAATGTCAATACCTACATTAATTGTTTTTAAACAGGGTAATAAAGTCGGGCAAATAGTGGGTGTTCAATCGAAGACAGATTTGCAGAATCAAATCAATAATATACTGACAGGGGTCAAATAATGATAGATAAAGAAATAAAATTAAATTTTTTAAATCAAAATAAGGAAAATAAAACCAAAGATTATGATTTAATAATCATTGGTGGTGGCCCTGCAGGATTAACTGCTGGTATTTATGCATCAAGAGCAGGAATAAAAACATTAATTCTTGAAAAGATTTCAGTTGGTGGCCAGATTTTTCTTACTGCAGATGTTGAAAATTATCCTGGTATAGAGCGAATATCAGGTCCTGGTTTAGTTGAGGTAATGGAAAAACAGGCAAAAAATTTTGGTACTGATTTTGTATTTGAAGAAGTAACAAAAATAGAGGATTACAAAGATAAAAAAATAATACATACATCTTCTGGTAACAAATATTCATCCATTGCATTGATAATTGCAACAGGTGCCAAATATAAAGAGTTAAATATCCCCGGCGAGGAAAAATTCAGAGGCAGGGGGATATCAAATTGTGCAACCTGCGATGCTGCTTTTTATAAAAATCTTGATGTCGCGGTTATTGGCGGCGGAGATACGGCAGTGGAAGAATCTTTGTTTTTAACAAAATTTGTTAATAAAGTTTATCTGATTCATAGAAGAGACAGATTGCGTGCAACTAAAATAATCCAGGAAAGAGCATTTAAAAACAATAAAATTGAATTTGTTTTTGATACAATTGTAGAGGAAATTATTGGCGATAAAAATGTTACTGGTGTAAAAACAAAAAATTTAAAAACAAATGAACAAAAGATAATTTCAGTAAATGGAGTATTTGTTTTTATTGGGTTGGTTCCTAATACTGATTTTGTAAAAGATTTAATAGAAATTGATGAACAAGGATATATTAAAACAGATATTGAAATGCAGACATCAAAGGAAGGTATATTTGCCAGCGGTGATTGTGTTAAGAAAAATTTAAGACAGGCAATAACAGCAGCCGGGGAAGGAGCAATTGCTGCATATAATGCCCAACATTATATAGAGAAAATAAAAGGCATTGAATATAAATAAATTTATTTGAATATAATAAATTTTTTAGGAAATAAAGTGTTGGAATCGTTTATATATTTATTTTCAAATTTTATATAAAAATAAATAAAGATTTGTCCTAAAAAAACAAAAATAACAAAATAAAACAAAAAAAGATATAATTTAAGATTTTTAGGATAATAAGAAAAGATAATATTATGGAACCCTTTTGAGACCTGTACGCACATAAATAAATCATAAGCTTTTTCTATTTTTGCCTGTTTGTTATCTATATAAACATTCCATCCTTCAAAATAATTATTGGAAAATATAAAATATCCATTTCCGCTTGAATTAACAGAAATATTATATACATTATAGTCGTTTTCTGTTTTTCTTGTCCATGAAATCTGTGATACCATTTGTTCTATTTTATCTTTTTGTTTTGACACATAAAAAATTGGTAAAACACTGTTATTTTTATATATTTTTCTGTTTTTAAATTCATAAATTTTTATAAGATTTTTTTGATTTATATCATCGCAAGAAATGATATATTTAACATTTAATAAATTTAATTTATCAATGTTATTAATTATATCACCATTAAAAATATCAGATATAAATTTATCATATTGTTTTGGGACAAGAGGATTGTAACCACCGGCATCAAATAAATTAAACAGAATCCCGGTTTCAGAAGGAATAAAAGATAAAAAATTTAATTGAGCATCATAGACAGTTTTACCCGAATATAATCTGTTTCTGTATGATTTGTCAGTATGAATGAATTTATAATTTATTGATTTTATTATATCAGTGATTTCTGACTTAAAGTTTTTATAATTATAAATTGATGAATGAACTGTGGGATTTAATGGCGAAACAATAATTAATAATTCTGAAAAAATTAAAAAGCCAAGCAAAAATAAATAAAAATTTTTTGAAATTTTATTTTTTTCATAAAAGAAAAAAAACAAAATATTAAGAGCAAATATTACGATAAAAATTAAAAAGTTGTGAATAAAATCAAGAATTTTATCCTGGGATAAATTATATATAGTTAATATTGTATTAAAATTAAGAACAATCAATATTAATAAAATAATAAAAAATATTAAAATCCAGAATGTTTTTTTTGAAAATCGTGTATCAAAAAAATTTCTGAATTTTGAAAAAGGCGATTGATTTTCAAATAAAGACAATTGAACGGGCGTTAGTAATCTTATATTATCAATAGTATAAGAAGCAATGGACGTCATTGGTAATACTGCTAACTGTATTGCAAAACCAGGATGTCTCAATAATTTAAAAAAAGGTATAAAAGCATAAAACCATGAATGAATTGGCGTATTTTTACCAAGGGATAAAAACAAAGCCAATAAAATAACAATTAAATTAAAATTATAAAAATTATTTTTAGGATAAAAAATAGATAGTATAAGTAAAAAAATAAAAGTTATTGAAAAAAAATTCAATATTCCCATTGAAAAACCATACCAGTCAAATAATGGGTTTATTTTTGTTGTAAAAATTTTCCCAAGTAAAATAAAACTCAATAAATCCGAAAAAGAAGCAGAGTCAGCTGTAATTTCGGAATAATTCATATCAAATCTACCTGTATTTTTAATAAAATCATAAAACAAACCTGATTGTGGCATAGTAAGAAATAAAAAGGCAATAACACATATAAGAAAGTATATTATAAATTGAATAATATTATTGTATTTAAATATTGTTATTTTTTCATCTTTTAAATGATAAACAAAGTATAAGAATAAAAATATTAAATTATAAAAAAATACAGATGGATGACCAGCAAGAAAACTTAGCGAAAGTAATATTGTGAAAAATATTAATCTGTTATAATTTTTTAGAAATAATAATTTTCTAAATTCGAGTAAAATAAGCGGAAAAAGGGCATAGGTGCCAATTGCCCCTAAAAAATTTATTCTTGTTATTGAGAATGAATTAAAGAGTACAATAAAACTTCCAATAACAGATGATATAGAACGGAAGCCAAATGATTTTAAAAGAAAATATGATGATATACCAAGTATAAAAAAATGAATAATTATAAATATTTTAAAAGCAACGGCAAAATCAAATAAATAAAATACTATACCGGGCGGATAAAAAGCACCTTTTTGAATGTCGGCAAGAAAAGGGGTCCCGGAAAAATTAAAAGGCGACCAATACGGTATAGATTTATTTTGAATTGAATTCTGTAAAAATGTCTTCCAGGGAAACGATTGTGTGTATATGTCGCCAATAAAATAGATTTCATTATTAAATATTATTTTATAAAAAAAAATAATAATTGCCAGTAAAATAATAATAATTGAATAAAAATCTTTTTTATTTTTTAAATCTAATGCAATATTTAATTTCAATTTTTTCTGCCTTTTTCCTTTAACTGATTAATAATTTTTTTTATTTTTTCATCTTTGGTTAAAACATAATATTTTTCAAAATATAAAATTGCCTGGTCAAAATTTTTCAAATTTTCTAAAATCAATGCTTTATTAAGATATAATATTTCAATTGGAAAATCAAGCAATGATTTTTCATATTCTGTTTGTGGCTGTAGTTTATCTATTTTTTCTTCTATCTCATTATATTGATTTAATGCTGCGATGTAATTGTTTTCCTGTTTTAATATTAGTGCAAGAGAATGTTTTGCTTTTAAAAAATTTGGTTCATATTCCAAAGCTTTTAGTAAAAGACTTTTTGCGTTATTTAAATCATTTAATTTTGATATATATATATTTGCAAGTTCATAATAAGCAAATATATTATAAGGATTGTATTTAATTGTTTTTTCATAATATTTTATTGAAGTTTCAATATTATTGAGATAATAAAAGCAGCGAGCCAAAGATAGATAATAATTAAAGTTATTTTTTTCAATTAAAATAACTTTTTCATAATTTTTTATTGCATCTTCATAAAATTTGTTTTTTTCTAAAAGAAAACCTTTTTTAAAAATATTTTGGGGATTTAGTGGTTCAACTGTTATGGCATATTCAAGATATTTTGTATCTCCGGTTTTTTCATAATAAGTGTTTAATAAATCTCCTATAGCAGGTCTTATAATAAAACTAAAAATTATAAAAGAAAAAATTATATGAATGAAATAATATATTTTTACAAAAAACAATGCTTCTTTTGGTATTGTTGGTATAGATGATTTTTCTCTTGATAGCATTGAAACAAAAACAGTAAAAGTTATCAACATACCTGGTAAATGCAAGGTATTATAAAATAATAAACTTATAATTAAAGTAATAAGAGAAAAATATGTTCCGGTAGATGCTGCCCATACTTTTCTATGACCACCAACTTCAGGTGAATTCTTAATAATTAAATAAATGATGAAAATTAATAATATCAATCCCGGTAGTCCCAATGCTAAATATATTTGTAAAAATTCATTATTAGTTAAAGAAGGAACATTGTTAAATCTTATATCTGAATTAAAAGAAAAAGCCAGGTTAAAAGATATATTATCGTAACTTCCTATGCCATAACCGGTTAATGGTTTATCTGCTATTATTTTTAATGTGTTTTTGTTTATTTCTTTTTTATGTAATATATTTGCTTCTTTATTAAATGTTATTTTATTGTGTGATTGAAATAACCCCGCAGATATTATTATTATCAATGCAATAAATAAAAAATTTAATAATTTAAATTTAAACAACTCTCTTTCATAAATATCTTTTACATAGAACCTGTATTTTCTATAATACAACCCTATAAGAATAAAAATCAAAAATTGAAGAAACAGGAACATTTTATATGAAATTAATAATTGACTGACTAAAATAATCGCTAATCCCGATATTTTTATATTTAGATTATTTATTTTTTTTTCAAAAAGTATTTTACATAAAATAAAATTAAAAGTTATTATCAAATATAAAGACACAAAAGATAAATTTAAATTAATATTTTTAATCAGCGGAAATGACATTTTAAAAAAATTAAAAATCCATATTAATATTATAAATAAAGATATAATAATACCTATTATAGTAATATAATTTGATATGATTATTTTATAGATATAACGCCTTAGAAATTGGGAGTAAAGATAAAATACAGTTATGCTTATTATTATAATAGTAAAATATCCGGTAAATTTATATAAATTGAGAGTGTAAAAGAAAGAAATTAAAGATAAAATAATAAAAATTAAAATCGGAATATCAAAGTCGGTTTGTCTTATCTCTTCTTTACTTACACTCCATATTGAAAATCCAATTGCTACTAAAATATTTATTAATGTTGAAATATATATATTTTGAGCACCGTTTATTGCAGATAAACCTAAAATTAAAATAATAATGGTAAAAATAATTGAACGTCGTTTTCCGGGATTCAAACCAAGATAATAAATAAGTTTTATTTTTTTGATTTCTAATGTTCCTATAATAATCTGGCTGTTTAATATTGCAACCAATAATACAAAAATCATAGCTAATTCAAAATTGTAAATATCAAAATCAACAAGGTTGTGAATCAAGAATGATGTAATTGATATTAAAAGTGATATGATAAAAATTTTGGATTGTGGTGTTTTTAAATAAAAGAAATTCTGTAATATGACTTTGTATTGGGAATATAAAATTATTAATAACAATATTATTCCCGGTAATCCTAATTCTATAGTTGTTTGCATAATTATGTTGTGGGCATATTTTAAATAATCGGTTTTATTGTTTAATGAATTGTAAACCTGCTCAAAATTGCCGGGTCCTGCGCCTGATAAAAAATAATTTGATGCAATATTAGCCATTTTTATCAATGATAAATATTTGCTGGATAAATTAGAAAGAAAATCCTGTGCCCCTCTTTCTTTTATTATAAAAGCAAATATAATCACAAGAATAATTAAGAAATATAATAAAAAAATTTTAAATTTTTTTACGGTTTTATCAGATATCAAAAATGAAACTAATACAATTGATAATATAAGGGAAATGAAAGCGCCTATTGATTTTGTTAATAACAAAGCCAAAATAAATAATACTAATAATGGAACTAAAAACAAACGATACTTTTTTTCATTTTTTACAAAAGAAAACGTGATAGGAATTATCATAATTAAAAAACCTGCAAATGAATTCGGGTAAATAAAAGTTGAAAAAATCCTGTGGCTTTTTAATCTGTTTATTATATCCATTGTGTTTTCAACAGGATTATTTTTTAAATAATTCAATGTCTGGTCAAAGCCATAAAAATATTGATAAAAACCATAAAAAGATAAAACTGCGGTTATAATAAAAAGAAACCATAAAATATTTTTGTAAAATGTCTTTGCGTAATTATGTATTAAATAATAAAAGGCGAGTAAGACAGCAAAAGATAAAGAGGCATTTAATGAGTTAAATATATTAATTGAAAAAATGGTTGAAAAAATATACCAGCAAAATAATAAGAAAAGTAAATTATCTATAGGGGTTTCGTTGTATGAGATTTCTTTTGAAAATTTATACCTTATTATGAATAGGAAAGTAGAAAATGAAATTAAAAAATTATATACGATTCCAGAATATATGTTTCTATAAGGAGGATAAAATAATGCAGATATTACAGTCAAAAAAAGAATTGTAAGTATTGCTAAATCAAGCCATTTAGAAAACTTTTCTTTCATTTTGTTAATATTACTGCAGCCTCTAACGCCAGATAATAGCTATGTTCTCCAAAACCACTTATCTGTCCAACTGAAACAGGTGCAATAAACGATTTCTGTCTGAAATCTTCTCTTTTGTATATGTTGGATAGATGGACCTCAATGGTGGGTATTTGGACAGAGGATATTGCATCCCTGATCGCAATGGATGTATGTGTGTATGCTCCCGGGTTTATGATTATACAATCTGCCCAGTTTAGAGTATTATGTATGGTATCAACTATTTCTCCTTCATGATTTGACTGAACAATTTTTATTTCAACACCAAGTTCTTTTGCCTTTGTTTCAAGATTTTTATTTATGGTATTTAAACTTATATTGCCGTAAACATCAGGTTCTCTTTGACCTAATAAATTAAGATTTGGTCCGTGTATTACTAATATTTTTTTCATATTAACCACCTTTATTTAAGAATTTATGATATTATATATTAAATTATAATGTGTTTCAATATTATTTTTTAAATAAAAGAGGTAATTATATGTATGTTGACTTTGAGCCGCTTGAATTAAAGCATAAAAAAATATTAGATGAGTATTTTAAATTAAACAGGGTAGAGGTTTCTGAATTCAATTTTACAGAGATGTTTATATGGCGTAAATTAAGAAATACTAAAATTGGTTTTATAAATGAAAATATCTGCATAGCAACAGAAAAAACAACAGGTAAAATTTTTTATAAACCGTTTGGTAACAAAAAGATAAAAGAGACAATAAAATTTATTTTTGATAACAAATTATGTGATTTAATTTATGGATATACCGAATCAGAAATAAAGGAGTTAAATCTGGATGACGAATATATTGTAGAAAAGGACAGGGATAATTTTGATTATGTTTATTTAACGCAGGATTTGATAAATTTAAAAGGCAGAAAATATGATGGTAAGAGAAATCATATAAAAAGATTTAAGCAATTAAATTATAAAATAGTTGAGATAACAAAAGATATGCTTGAGGGCATAAAAAATTTTCAAAAGAAATGGTGCGAAGACAGATTGTGCGATGAGGATTTATCTTTAAAAGATGAATCAGTTGCAGTAAATGAGTTATTAAATAATTTTGAAAATTTGTCTGTTTTTGGAGCAGCGTTGTTTATTGATAATAATATAGAGGGTTATACAATCGCCACTGAGTTAAATTCAGAAACATCTGTTATAATAATAGAAAAAGCAAATCCGCAAATCAAAGGAATTTATCAGGGTCTAAATCAGTTATTTGCTGAACAATTCTTACATAAATATAAATATATTAACAGAGAACAGGATATGGGAAATGAGGGCTTAAGAAGAGCTAAAATGTCATATTATCCGTATTGTTTTATAGAAAAAACTGTAATTAAAAAAAAGTAAATTACAAATTTTAGAAATTGAAATTCCCTTTAGTGTTTCTAAAAGTAATCTGTTTATTGTAACAAGTATTAAGAAAAAAAGTATGCCGCTGATTTTTTGCTATAACAACTTTGCTGATTGTCGATTGCTGGCTGCTGATTGGATAAAACATTTAAAATGTAAAATGTGAAATGTATTTATTTGATTGCCAGATTGCCTGATTGACAAAATTTGCTGGATTTAAAAGATAAAAATTAGGCAATAAGGCAATTAGTCAATTAGGCAATTAGAAGAAAAAATTGGTAATTTGCAAGATTTTCAGATTGCCTGATTGGCAGGATTTAAAAGATTAAAAAATCAGGCAATAAGGCAATTAGAAGAAAAAATTGGTAATTTGCAAGATTTCCTGATTGCCAGATTTGCAGGATTTAAGAGATTAAAAATCAGGCAATTAGGCAATCAGTAAATTAGAAAATTCGGTAGATTCAATTACTACCTTGTCGATTGCCGATTAAAAAACAAAGAACTGGATTCTTGCTGGAGTTTACCCCTGATTTATTTATGGGCAGGAATGACAAGAGAAATCAACGATTGCAAACAAGAAATGTCATTCCCGTCCCTGATTTCTCAGGGATAAACTTAAGCGGGAATCCATTAATTGAGAATTGAGAATTGAGAATTGAAAATTAATAACCGGCGTTCCACCGCCGGTCTCAAA
>Ga0207433_10005576_pt1 | contig 22348 bp, 25 predicted proteins | sample YelNatPaOPGAMG01_FD_187559 | JGI IMG/M metagenome (GOLD analysis project Ga0207433, IMG submission 187559) | Hot spring thermophilic microbial communities from Obsidian Pool, Yellowstone National Park, USA - OP-RAMG-01 (SPAdes) (version 3) | ecosystem: Environmental > Aquatic > Thermal springs... | reverse complement strand
AGATTTTTAAATTCTGCAACTTATAACTGGAGAAAGTTTCTGCTTATGCTTTCTAGTTCAATAATAAAGGAACAAATAGAACCTTTAACATCTGAGAAAAGAGAAAATGTATTGATTTTTGATGACTCCATTTTCAGCAGAAACAGAAGCAAAGCAGTTGAACTTTTGGCTAGAGTTCACGACCATACTAGAAACATATACTTAAAAGGCTTTAGAATGTTAACCCTTGGATGGTCTGACGGAAATACATTTATGCCGCTAGCCTTTTCACTGTTAAGTTCAGAAAAAGAGAAGAATCGATTATGTGCCATAAATGATAAAATCGATAAAAGAACAATTGGGTTTAGGAGAAGAGCTGAAGCTGTAAAAAAGGAGTTTGATGTTCTATTTGACTTGCTTGGAGATGCTAAAAAGTATAATCTTCCAGCGGACTACGTCATTTTTGACAGCTGGTTTGGCTTCCCATCAGTTCTCATGAAAATTTTAGAAAAATACAAACTCAATACAATCTGTATGCTTAAAGCCATGCCACGAGTTTACTATACCTATGGAGATAAGAAACTAAATCTCTCAGACCTTTACAAAGAGGTAAAGAAAAAACGTGGTAAGGCAAAAATACTAGCCTCTATAATTGTTGGGATTGGTGTAGATTCTGAAGGTAATGAAGTAAAAGGTAAAATTATTTTTGTAAGAGATCGTAACAGATCAAGAAAATGGTTAGCACTAATCTCTACAAATATTGAGTTAGCTGATTCAGAGGTAATTCGAATCTACGGTAAACGTTGGGATATAGAGGTTTTCTTTAAAGTTACTAAATCCTTTTTAAATTTAGTAAAAGAGTTTCAAGGTCGTTCTTACGATCTTATGACAGCACATACTACAATAGTTTTTTGTAGATATATAATGCTGTCAGTGGAAAGCAGAAATAATCAGGATCAGCGCACAATTGGGCAGTTGTTTTATTTGTGCTGCGATGAATTAACTGACATCAGCTACGCTGAAGCCTTATATGCAATCTTAGAAGTATTAAAAAATGCAGTAAGAGAATATTTTTCTCTTTGTGAAGATAAAATTAATGAGTTTATGAACTTCTTTATCAACAGCCTACCGGCTTTTTTAAAGGAGCGCTTAGTATTTTCTTACTGCGAAAGTTGAGTTATTAACCTTAAACAATTTTTTAATTATAATATCTACTATTGTAATGAGCGATACTACGATACCCATATAGATATCCAAAAATTTAAATGATATGTCTCCCTTATAATTTGTGCTATCATAAAACAACATCAAGACAAAATGAATCAAAGTTAATATTTTATTTAAAAACATCTATATTAACTTAATTTATAATACTATATATAAAAAATAGGCTACCATTTGGTAGTCTATTTTTGTTATTAGTCATTTCAATTCGCAGCAACATAGACACAAAAACCTGCATCAAAACCCTATAAAGAAACACCCCTTCTATTGAAACAGAGATGGGATGTTTCTTTTTTATAGCCTTATTTGAAAACCCGTTAGGGTGCGTTGTACGAGCTCCGCTCTTTTCTTTCCAATCCTATTCAAAATAGTGGGATTAAGATCTGGTCCTCTAAACAGCTTGTTCCCATGATTTGTAGCGTAGTAAAGCAATAGCTCTCTTAGCTTCTGTTCAGATAATTTTAAAGAGAGATATCCATCACAGGCTATAATTACTTGCCGCGATAGCAGCTTTATTGTTGTTGGATTTTTTAGTATTTCCATGAAACTTCCCTCTAAAATGGCTCATCATCAATTTTATCTTCTAAGTAACGTATTCTTTCATTCATTAGTTCATTATCATAAATAATTTTATCTTCAAACCAAGAAATTTTCAGCCGGAGGTGGGTTATCTCTTTTAATCTTCGTATTAAATCTGTACTTTCCGTATTATTTTTTTGCTTTTTCTGTACCTTATATTTATACATAAGCTAGCTTCGCCTGCACTTTCTTTATAATTTCTTCAGTAACTATGGACTGTTTTTCTTTAAAAGACTCTATAAGTGATGCGTAACATAACTGATTTACTCTTCTTGGAGCTCCAGAAGTTAAACTATGTATCACTGGAAAACACTTTTCATCAATAATAGCATCTTTCATCATTGCTATATCAAGCTGATGAATAATATATTCTTTTGTTTCTACAAGACTAAGCCCAGGACACTCTATAAACAGTGATATTCTTTGTTTTAATGGTAAATTCATAGCAAGATTAAGCTGTTTATTAAGTGACGGAAGCCCAACTAATACTAAAGAAAAGTTGCCACCTTCATCATAAAAGCTTCTTATTTCATCAAACATTGATATAGTTAGTGTATGGGCTTCATCAATTATTACAGAATTAAATTTACCCATTGAATTTTCTTCATTAAAGAAGTTGAAAATCTGATTTTTTATGTCGTCAGCATTATACGCAGGTTTTATACCCATTTTAAGAGCTAAGGTTTTATACAGTGATTTTTTATTAGGCGAAGAAAGCTCTGAAGATACCACTCTAAATTCAGATGGCTCTAAATTATTAATTGCATAAAAAAGTAAAGAGCTTTTCCCACAGCCTGCGGCTCCTGTAACTGATGCAATCTGTCTTGAATAAAAGACTGTGGATATAAGATTTAAGTTATAGTTAAATTCATTATACTGAAAGCTTTGTTTAGTTCTGTCTAAAAACGGCATTGAGTTAAGATTAAAGGTCTCTAATATAGAAGTTTGAATTTTTGTATTCAAATTTATCACCTCCTACTGTGCTTCCGTATTTAACTTTAATAGATACATAGTCTTAAGCTGCCACAAGTAGTATAAGAAGTTTCTCTTAAAGTCTGGGGTGGTTTCCTTAATATCTTTAAGTATAGATATAAGAATTTCCCGATTAAATTCTTTAAAGGTCTCCCACAGCTCGTAGAGCTTTCCTTTTTCAGCAAAAGTTACAGTGCAGATATCTAGAGCCTCTGAAACTATGGTAATAAATTCATTTTTATCTATGACGTAGTCTTTATCTTTAGGAGCCCTAAATCCATGGGTATCCTCTTTAGGTTTAGCAGGTTCTTCTTTGCTATTGTTAATAACTATATCCTTTGATAAATAAGAGTCTATTTGTTTTTGAAGATACTCTTGATAGTTGCTTTTTATATTATCAAAATATTGTTTTGAAACTTCTGAGTCTACACAATGGTCTTCTTCAATGTGTCCTACGGACTTATGTTTTTGAGTTTTAAGGTCTATAATTTTCGCTATGCCAAAGTACTTATCATTGTAATAAATATGAACATAGTCTAAGTGAAAGGGGTTGTATCTTAGTACTATTCTTTTCCCCACAAGTTCTCCGTCAATTTCATAGGTATTACCTTCAAAGGAAATAGTTCCGTACTTATCAACGCTCCGCTCAGCATAATGAAGAAATATTTCATCTAACTGTACTGGTGAGAAAAAATTTAATCTGGTACCTTTTTCTAAAGAGTTCTTCCAAGCCTCAATAGGGGTTTTGTCTAAGGACGCATGAATTTTATCGTGATACTCTGTTTTTAGCCAGCCTTGAAAAAGGTCATTAAGTTCAATAATATTATTTACTTTATGTTGCTTAACTTCAGATACAAAAGAATTTTCAACATATTGCCAAAACTTTTCTATCTTCGCTTTTCCCTGCGGGTGGTATGGAGTTGCATATCTTAACTTAATTCCAAGCTTTGCACAAATAACTTTAAAGTTTTCAGCTATATAGATTTTTCCATTGTCTACATACAGACTTTGAGGCACACCAAACTTCGTTATAGCCTTTTTCAAACAATCCTCAAGACGCGTCAGCGTGGCATCAAAGTAGAACTGACAGTGTAAAATTCTCCTGGAGTGGTCATCTATAAAACCAATTAGATATACGAGTTTACTTGAGCCATTTCCATCTGAAATATAGAAGGCTTCCATCACATCAGATTCCCACATCATATTTACTGCTTCTTTCTCGTGCTTAATGTAGACTCTAGTATCTTTAGATAGATTTTCTCTTGTATATCCATAGAAACTTAGAATTCTATTTACTGTCCTAGCCTTAAGAAAACCTCTCTCAACTTTGTTAGCAAGTTCTAGCATAGCTATGATTTTCTGTGCCGAACGGCAGGGGAGCTCCTCCTTCAGTTTCAATATCTCTTTTATAATATCTTCAGGTATTGATGGATGCTTACCTTTGTTAGATTTTGCTTTTGGCTTTAACCCCTCAAAGCCATGCTTTCTGTAATTGGCATAGTAAGTAAAGATAGTTCTCTCTCCAAAGGTAGCAATACGCTTATTTACCGGATCATTAAAGGTTGTATGAGCCAGTTCATAGGCTACTTTTCTTATTGTTCCTGGAGCTGCTTCTAGTAAAGGAAGAATACCGGTATATCTAAAAAATGCGACAGCATCATCAGTTTTTATGCTTCCTTCAAACATTAAAATCACCTCATTTCATTTTTGTAGATTCATTCTATAAAACTTAAGGCAATTAAAAAAATAATATTTTCTTGCTACTTTTAGCCTAGCAACAACCTGTGAGAAAAATGTAGTGGAATGGAGAACAAGTAGTTAACAATAGCTTATAGATATGTCGGATATTTAAAATTGAATTAAAAATAAAGAAGAATTAGCAGGGAAACTGTACTTTTATGAGAACTTGTCCTTGAATTGAAATTAATTATTGTATATAAAAACTATCTTAAAAATTTGAAAAACTCATTAAGGGAAGAAAGGCTGGCGCCATGTAGTATCTGAGCTTCAAAGCAAATATTAGCTGCAGTTATAAGCAGATAGGTTTCTCTAAACCTTAAATTGATTTCCTTATAACGAACAAAATCAATAAAACTAATAGTGATGTTAAAGGTTTGTGTATACCTTGCACTTAATAATGCCGCAAGTCTCTTGCTTAATATAGAATACTCTACCCTTTCACATGACCTTACCAATATATCTTCGCACTCTAATAAATCACCAGAATCATCTATGTATTTAAAAACAATCTCATCCTTTCCTACATTGGTACTGATAAGCTCAATCAAGTCTGTAGAAACTTTGTTGTACTTTATTATGAATGCTGGAAATACACTTATGTACTTCTTTTCGCCGCAGGCAGTCTGCCACAGGAGAGTCTGTATTTTTATCCTACTATATCTTAGATCACTACCTACTTCGTAGTATAGTCCTCTCTCAAAAGTTCCATTCTTTTTTAGCCTATCTGAATCTGGTATATTCAATTCCTTACGGATTGAGTCCCTCAAAACCCCTTTAAAATATTTTTCTTGATAATCTTTATAGAATGTATTGAAATTTATGGAAATTTCGATTATTATATTCATAAGGTTTTTGGTTCGTAACTTAAGCCTAGACAAAAAGCACAAGATGTATTCTATACAGCTTGTGCTTTTTTCTCTATTTTTTCCATGCAGGTTTTCCTGTCTAAAAAAACTATATTTACTGCAATTTAAAATGTCCTCTAACACTATTTTAATAAATTAACTAAACCATCTGGAGGGCTAAGCGTTCCTATAGGTCCAGAACTATATTTTCCTCCATCATCAAAATAAAGAAAGTTTGAAGTATTGCCAGACAGCGGCATTATTAATCTTTTATATTTTTTAATAGTATTGGTTTGACTTAGATAAGTAGTTTCTTTAATATCGGAATATGAGAATACTAACATCAATTCGCTTTGTTGCATCTTATTTAAACCTTCTACATCAATTTCCGATTTGTAAAAGCCAATTCTATCATTGAACCTTTTGTCTGTAAGGTCTAAAATATTGTTAAATAAACTACTTCCTTTTTCAATATCTTTTTCTATGCCATGATTATAGAAAATAATCTTATCTGGTGTAGCAAAATACTTGTATGTTTTATCTTTAGCAGTTTCATTAGTTAATTGTGTTGCTGGTACCCCTTGAACTCCATTTTTAGGATCATTTGCAACTTTGGTTTTTGAATAACCTGTTAAAACAATGCTTAGCATAATCGTAGAAGCCATAATTCTATAAAATTTATTCATGCTATCACTCCTTTTATAATTATACGATGATAATCATATAATAGTCTTTATTATTTGTAAATTTTTCCATCATTAATCCCTCTTTTTTATTAAATATTATTGTGTCATAATATCTTACGAAGACGTCCCAATCGCTTATATTAATTATACCTTTATTACCTTAAATTGGGTATAAAAAACAAATGTGTGATTCTAACCAAAATCGTACATTAGCAGAATAATAAAAAAGATAGCTATCAATATGCTCTACAGTATGATTTTTAAAATATAAAAGGAATTGTAATATGGAAATATAAACCATGTAATTAAATAAATAAAATACGGATAGCTCAAAGTTGCAGGAAATATATTAAAAAATTATTAGTAATATTTATATAAACCCTTTGAATCTTTAAGATATGCTACATAGTTATAAAAATAAATGTAATTAAGGTTTACAAAATTATAAAATAAACGTTATTAATAGACAAAGTTATTTAGTACTGATAATTTTATAAAATAATGAAAAGGAGAGAATTAAGTATGTTTACAATAACTTCATCAAAAGAATATTATGCTAAATTAAGAGTAAATTTAAGCGACCTACAAAAAATAGCAGATGCTCAGATTACAATGTATGATACAGGTTTTGAACAGAAGAATTATACTACATTAACGAATTTACTTACAGCATATTCAGGCGTTTTATCATTTGCTTTTATGGCTCCAACAGCAGTTGATGTTTCAGGAACAATTGCTGGGATAGTTGCTACCATAGGGTCTGGATTACCTACTTTAGAGTACCTAGTTAAAGAAGGACATTGGCAATTATCACGCGCAATAATTTGGTTTAAGGCCAATCCTCAATATGACATGATTGAAATTAACCTCCCATTTATTCAATATACAGATGCTACACATAATGAATCAATACGTTTTGTAGAAGCTGTTGGTGATAATTCATGGGGTATAACAGCAGTTCACGTTCCTGGCAGCTCTGGATGGCAATTAGAGGGCTAGTAATTTGTTACTTTAAATAATAATTTAAAAAGTAGTAAGAGCATATGGATTTGTATATAATTACGAAACTATATGCTCTTACTTTTATTTAAAAGTTTGAAATGGAACTTTTTAGCTTTTTTGCCTCATAAGAATAAAGGTGGTATAAAAATGCTCTGCATAAAGTTTTTTTATTAAAATTAGACCTCTATGGATAATTTTATATTTATATATCTAATAACTCTTCATTTTTTATTTTGATGGTAATTTAATTGGTTTTAAATAAGGAATAACCTTTAGTTTAAAATCCTTACTACTTAATTTGTCATTTTCACTAATGTAATTGTATATTAATTTTATATTTTCAGTTAATAATTTAAAATTATTTATATCTTCAGGTTTCAATTCATCCTTTACACATTTATTCAAAATATCTTTTAATACTATTGTATAACTACTTGTATACATTGGATCGACTATTTCAATTTGCCCACTAAAAGTTGTCCATAAAGCTATGTTTGAGTTACTTATACCTTCATACATTTCCATCAATGATAAAATAGAGTCTTTATCTCCAGAAGAAACTTTTGTTAGATCAATTTTATCAGCATTAGAGATGCTGCTATTTAAGTAGGTATTTAAAACAGATTTTTCTTGTGTTTTGATATTATTATATTTTTGACATAATTGTAAATAACGATAAGCAAAAAATAATGATGTTAAAGCTAGCACAAATATTAAAAAAGTTAATACAGATCTGGTCTTCAAATAAATCCACTCCTTAAAGACTTATAATATTTTATAAATTATTTTTTATTACAGCATATGTAATAATATTAACATAAAAGTGTTTATTTACCAATATTAGCTATAAGCAGATAGCTATGATTAGCTATTAGGTAAAGCTGGAGATTAGGACACATTCTTAAGTATTAGTGTTAATACTATTATAATAATTTAACAACAAGCAACTTTAAGCTTGTTTGTTTGCTACGCAAACTTGTCTATTCCAAGTAAGCCTTATATGTGGTTCGTGTTCCTCAGATTGAGGCTTTGCCTAATACTTCCGTCAGATTCATCTTTACAAAGGACACCCTACTTCGACTAGTGTTTTCTTCTACCAAGCTTACAGTGGACTCTCATCGTCAAGATGTCGTTCATACTGTCGCATGTAAAAAGAGGATATCTAAAAAGTAATTGAGATATCCTCTTTTATAGTAAAATAATATTGAAATTTGTGATGTAGTTATAAATTAATCACCTTATAAAAAATCACTTATTTATATGATTTTTTATATCTAGTACATCGTTCTGTATATCTTTTATAATATTAAACTCAGTCGTTAATGTATTAATTATTTCTTGATATTTTTGTTCTCTTTCAGCCTGTACTATATCTCTTTTTTCTTGAGTCTTTAGAATATAAAAGATTAAAGCAACAGAAAGGGCAGCCCATACACCTTGAGTTGAAGCTAATTTTAACAAATCATTTTCCATGAAGATTATTCACCACTCTTAATTCAAATATTTTTTTAGATTATTTAATGCTCTATTTTTTGTTCTATTTACAGCTTGTCTTGAAATCTGTAACTGATTAGCTAAGTCGGTTACAGATATATTATCTATATAAATTTGTATAATAATTTGTTTTTGAAGATCAGGGAGCTTATCTAATAATTCATGAATGAATAAATAATCATCTATATTATTAGATGATTCTTCTCCTAAAATATCACTGTTTAGTTCATATTCATTGTTGGTTATAAAGCTATTTTTTTTAGAAAGATTTATATATTTATGTTTAATACAAGTATTTATGTATCCTACTATTCGGTCATCATTTTGAAGTTCAGGATTATTGTATATAGGCATATAATTTAAAACTTCCAAAAGACATATTATCAGGTCTGTTTCAGCACCATCGTAGTTTAATTTTCTAGAATACTTAATCACCAATGGATTAAATTTTTTAATGAAATTTAAGGTATCTTCTTTATTACCCTTTCTTGAATTATTAACCAGATTATAAATTTCCCCCATACTTAAACACCCCTTACATGATTTTTTAAAAGATAAAAAGGTTTAAAAATACGGAAATGTAAACCATGTATGGGCATAATTTTAAATTTTGTAAATTAGATGTAACTTTTAATGTAAATTTTCTCGATAAAAAAAAGCACCTATTATTATAGGCACCAAATATACAAATATCATTTCGAGAAGTATATACTTTGGCAACCTGGCAATCATAAGAATTTATAATTCCATTAGACCCATGGCTTTGCGACCTTACTTTTCAGTAAGTTTGCTATTATCAATGTATTAAACCTTTTTCATACTCTAAGTATCTTTATTAAAAGTATCATTTCTTTATAAAAGAAGTAACTTACAAGTTAACCTAAGATTAGGCACTATAACGTAATTATAATATGTATTTTAAATAATTAAAGCGAAATATCGTGAAACACTTATATTTAAGCGCAAACGGGGTATCGCCAACATTAATTATAGGTGGGTCAGCCTACAAAACCGATAAATCTCACGTTAAGAAATATAGTTCTAAAACTTCCTGGTATTAATTCATCATTTAATAAATTACTGGCCATAATAGAGCTGCTCTTTTTACTTCCAGTAGTCCTATAATGCGAGTTCCATCATGACTAGCTAATTTATACCCTCTATTTTTCTTATTATTTATCATAATTTCTACTGTTGAGCCTAATACATACATGTTTTTACCTTCCAAATGAGGTATAATATTTATTATAAACGAACTTATGTTCGTGTGTCAATGCTAATAACCCGTGGTATAACGGCCTTCATTTTATATATTTTAGAATATACTATATTATTTTTTATCCTTATTATCCTTTTTATTAGTTGTTAGCAAGAAAGATCAGCCTAAGGGCTGATCTTTCTTGCTAATATCAAATAAATTGCTATGCTGGATATTCGATTAAACTATAATGTATATACTGGATATATATGAGAATATCTCTCGCCAGTACAAAATAAAGTTGCTTCTCGATTTCTTCTTGGTTGTAAATTCCTGTCATATGAAAATGCTTTACTGACTACTCTTGAAGCATTATCAATTTCACTTGGTAAAAATGGTCCGAAATTACCAGGGAAAATTGCATAAGTATTAAACATAGTCACCATATCATTTGTTGCTAAAACACCTGCTCCTGCATTATATGTAATAGAAGCGAGTGCATCAAATTGATCTTGAGCTAATTTCGATACACATGACAATGCATTAACTGCATTTTCAGCTTTTGTAACGATATCATTCGCGAAAAACTGGTCAGCTCTAGCTTGTGTAATCGTGTCACCAAGTTTTAAGTTATCTCCAGGTACAACCTTATGTCCATATCCTACAGTTAAATTCCCATAAATATCCTTATAAACAGTAAGCCTATAACCTTCTTCGTTTTTAATAAAACTAATTCCATTAGCACTTGTTTTCATTATTTATCATCCCTTCAAAATTGTATTTAATAATATCATCCAAATAAAAACTATGTGTTAAATTGTATAATTGTGATTTTTACATGAAATCCAAGCTAAAATGACCATCCTTTAAGGGATAACAGCTCAAATATATCCCTAATATTATCGCTGTTTAAAGATTATAATCATTTTATTAAATCACCTATTTAAAAACACTTATTTGGATAACAGCTGCAATGTTTTATATTGTAGTCATTATATAAAGAGATGATTATAACAAATTTGTAAACCGGTATATAAATGCAGTTATAATATTTCCTACTATTTTACCTAAATGATCATTATACTGTAGAATGATGGTATAGAATTTAAATAATAAACGATACTAAATTTAGCACCAATGGTCAAGTATAAGCTAGTTTTGGATGCAATTAATAAAACCAACTTATATACTGAGTTAGTTATAAATGATTAAAGCAATTAAAACATTAATTTCAAAATATGGTATATTATATATAGAATTAAGCTGTAATGGTAATTAAATACATACTAATACCGCTTAGAATTGTGGTAATAACGTTTTAAAATATATTTCTAAAAAATAATGTTAGTTGGGAGAATTAAAGTGAAAAAAACAATTAGAATTATTATAAGTATTACAATCTTAGTATTAGCTGGCTGTTCAAGTGTTAAGACGAGTGTTGATAATATGAATAAACCTAATACTAATAAAAATACCTCATTAAGTAGTAATCAACAATCTCAAGCAGGAGATACAAATACTAAATTACTTGAAAGTATAGATACTAAAAAAAGCCAGTTTGAAAAAGGATATTATGATTATAAAGGTACAATAAATACTAATATTCCAATTCAAATGAGTATTTATCCATTAGAAAAAGATATAGTTGGAACATATTATTATGATAAAAATGAAAATGAACTGAAATTAAAAGGAAAAGCAGGAGAAAAAAATATTATACTATATGAATATGATGAAACAGGGAAAAATACAGGTATATTTCAAGGAACAATGAGTACTGTTGATAAAATTGAAGGAACATGGATAAGTGCAGATAATAAAATAAGTTATCCGTTTATATTATCACTTGAAGATATCATTTCTGGAGTGGAATATGGAAAAAGATATGACAAGGTTGTTAATAATAAAAGTGACCAAGATGTAGAAAATTTCGTTAGTAAAATTAAAAGCGATATATTAAATTCTAATAAAATACAGTTAGCTGAAGAAATAAATTATCCAATTAGTGTAAAAATAAATAAAAAAATTATTAAAATTGAAAATAAAGATGATTTGATTAAGAACTATGATCAAATTTTTCATGTAAATTATAAGCAAGAAATTAGCAAGGCACCTACTAAGCATCTATTTGTAAATAATCAAGGAATAATGTTTGCAGATGGTAACATTTGGATTAATGATGTGAAGGTAACTAGTAATACTTCTAAATTACTGATTACTTTTATAAATAATTAAAATTATGTAATTCTTACACTCATTAAAATATTTATCCTTTATAGTTAGGGTAGGTTTAAAAATAGCTTAAGCTAGAATTTTCAATGATATAACATCTAAGCTCCAAACCGGAAGCATAGATTTCCAATTTGGAGCTTAAAATTTGAATAAAATAATAGTATAATGACTTGAATTTTTAGATTTATTCGCTTAACTTCACTAATATTACTTTCCAAATAATTTATTAAAGAACCCCTTCTTAACTTCTACTGTAGCAGCAACCTCTTCCAATGGAGGGTTTAATGCCTTTGCAAAATTTATATTAGATTGAATTAATCCATTTATCTGGTTATCCTTAGCTTTAATCTGATCATCTTTTATTTTGATTTGTTCTTCGAGGGACATTATCCTTTCTTTGAGATCCGTATATTCTCTATCTGATATATTGTTCCCTGTTGTGTATCTGTCACGTTCCAGAACGTTCTCCAAACGTTCCTTCTGTGAAACACCTGTTATATCTTTATGTTCATTTATACTTGCCTGTATACGAAAGTAATCCTTGTCCTCTATATAATTGCTTTTTCCCTCTTTTATGGTCTTTATGGAAAACTTCTCGATCTCATTATAAATCTTCTTCCGAGATACTCTCAATTCATCTGCCACCTGAGTTATTGTTCTCATATGTACCCCTCCCGTGATATGGAACGTACCGCACGAACCGGAACGTTCCAGGTAACAAATATATAAATTCAACAAAACTTTCCTAAAACCTTTTTTAATTTATAACTTTTCATGTACTAAAAATAATCTCCTGCCTGTGGATTCTATGGGTTTGATGGACAGCTAACGCTACGCTACCTGACCACAAGCCCCACAGAATCACACTAGGATCTACGATTTCTCTAACCTTCTTTTCTTTCTATCCTTTTTTGTGTCTACTTTTTTTTAAATTTCTATTGACTTAGAATTTGATCCAGATATAATGCCCTAGATTTAAAGGAGCTTAAGGACGCAGTTATTCCCTTATGTTTGAACGCAACAATACATTCAAACATAAGGAAGTAACTACATCATAATATGTAATGCCCTGAGTTCTCAGTCGCCCATATCTCGCACCTTAGCTATTACACTTACGTCCAGGAGCTTTCTACATGCCAAGCTTGTCCAACATGCTAATATTTCTTCTCCTGGTTCCCAACTCGCTAGAGTTCCAAACTGTTCCACCCTTACCGTTAAGTCGTAACCACTTCTCATTCCTGCAACACCTAAAGCTAAGGACTAGGCTATACGCTGCAGAGTCTCAATTTTTGCATTGGCTGAGCTCACCTGACGTAATTTAAAGTGTTTAACGGCACCTCACTACTAATCATATTTATAAGGTGATTAGCAACCTTTATTGTCTTAATTAGTTTCCATGAAAAATGACAATAAAAAATACACATGTTGACTGCTAATTTTTTTCAAAAAAACTAACGTTCAAAAGTTAAAATAATTTATTGAATTTGTAAGTTATATAAAGAATATAAGAGAAAACCTTATATTTACTTTATTTATGTAATTAAAAAAGGTCTTTAGGTATTCACCTAAAGACCTTGAAATTTCTCTGTATATTTGGTATATTTACCTTATCAATAAAGTAAATATACTTTGAGAAGTTCTCTAACGGCTTTTATGGTAGTGCGAATACCTTGAAAGTTGGCTTGCAATTAAGAGTGCGAAACTTAATTGTAGGAGCTGAGGACTTTTTTTATTTAGTTATAAAACTATTTTATTGTATTTTTTGCCACTTTGCAAGCTAAATAAAGGTAAAAGTAACTCCAATAATTTATTATTTTTGTAATTTTTAAATTATAGTATATAAGCAGCCATAGATCATATAGATATGGCTGCTTATTTTTTATGTAATGTTTATTATTTAAGGGGTATTAGGGAACTCCCTAATACGCGGAAGTGTTATAACACTCCCAATGCTTGCAAAACAGATAAAATTAAAAATAAAAAGTCCTCCATAAAAAGCCAAGATATTTTTTAAAGTCCCCTCTTGGAGTATGAGGAATGTTGTACTTGCACGCCAGTGGAGAACGGCTTTCGTGCGACACCATCAAAGCTCTTAAGCTCTGCACTAATTATATTATATTACTTATCTTAAAACTCTTTCAACTATTCTTTATGATCCTTAAGGTTTCTTTTTCTGTATATTGTCCTTCCAAGTACTTTCTGATAGCTTCAGTTTCCTCACCTGTAACCTTTAATCCTTCTATAGCAAGAGAAGCTTCTGCATTTAATAATATTTTATTTATGTCTTCATCAGGTATATTTTTCATTCTATGCTTCATTCTTTTACTACTCCTTATGTACCTAATATTATTTTATTACTCTTATTCACCTCGTATAAAGCCTTTATTTAAGCCAAATTCATATATATTTAATACTCATTTTACACCTCAGTAGATATAAATTAGTTATTTGTTCACCTCAGCTTAATCATTGAAATCCCAGGCTTTGCCTGTGATTTGTAGGCGTATTTTTCACCTCCCTTATCCTGCCTTCGGAAAATAAAATCTATCCATATATAAATTTCAATAGATTAATTTAGTTCTAATATAAACTAGAAAAGTTATTGATGGCGTTATTGAAACGGTTATTGACGATATGCCTCAAGTCTTGAAAATACAGGTCTAAGTGTTATTGAAAATGTTATTGAAGACGTTATTGACGAAGCATATTTAGGGTAGCGTCAACATTTCCCACAAAACCCACGTTATAGAAATTATTATAAGATAATATTAGTTGATAATATATTATATAACTTATAAAAAGCTATCATTATTTAATTGTAACTAACACATAACTAATAAACTGTTGCTAAATTGGCTTAAGATGAAGGCTTATAATTCTAAAGAAAGAATTATTTTATTTATTCATTTTTGAATTGTATATGTTAAATTATTGAGATGTACTTAGTAAACATAATTTTATTATAGTAAATATAACAAATTTGATATATTTTAGGATCTAATTAAGTTAAGAATTTAGTAGACAACTCTCGTCGTAGTCGAATTTAAGTTGAACTACTTTGCGAATTAATTTCTTTACAATAATGTAATATGGTGTAGTATTTTGGGTTTAAATGTATTTATATGAATTAATTTGTTTTAAAGGCAATATATTTAAATCATACAGTATTATGGTACAATAAAAATATTCAAATTGCATTATTATACTTAACATGATGGGGGGAAAAATGATGAAAAAGAAAATAATTGCAAGTCTATTATTATTTGTGGGAGTATCATTTGGTGCAAGTCAATTTGTACATGCATACTATTCTACACTCCATATGGTGTATTTTGAGAGGACTATTCCAGCACATATGGGTGTTGTAGAAACTGATATAGTATATAAGAATGATAGTGATTATTTAATGTAATTTTATGGAAAGTCCGTAGGTGCAAGTATAAACACTTCATTATATAATTCAAACAATGAGCAGAGATCTGATCGTTTAACATACTCTCAAGGAGCTACTTCATTAGCGTATGCAAATGAGTCTGGCACTGTAACATCTGGTATATATTATCACATGCGTATGAATTCTACAACTGATAACCTTTTAAATCATTCAATAAGTGCGTATTGGTCACCTGATTATTGTAAATAAAAAATATTAAATTATAAAAGTATATTTTGAAATTTGAAAATATAGTTATTGAAAGTTATTTGATATATTTGTAGGATTGTATCAAATAACTTTCTTAATTATACTTTCTAGATTTTATATATTAAGCAATAATAATTATAAAGGAGAAATAAAATGTTTTATAATTTACAAAAGACAGAATTTAAAAGAAGTATATTTAACACTAAATTTGTAATATCAGTAATGATAGGAACTTTTTTTTGTTATTATGGCTTAACAGACTATTTCTTATATGATTCACAAGACTTTGGTATTATTAATCAAGTTAATGCTTATAGAGCATGGTTTACTGCTATGGGCATAGGCAATAGGTCTTTCTATATATTATTAGTACCTGTTCTCGCTACATTACCCTCAGCATATTTGTTATTAGAGGAAAGAGAAAGTGGACATTTAAAAAATATAATAACTAGAGTATCGTATAAAAACTATTTTAAATGTAAGTTATTCACAAGTGGAATATCTGGTGGTTTAGCTTGTGCATTACCACCAATTATTATATTTATAATATGTATCATAATGTATCCAGCTGGATTACCAAATACACCAGCTAATACATGGGGATTTCACCCTGAAGGTTTATTTGAAAATATTTATATATATCATCCTAATATATTTATACTTTTAAATTGTTTATTAATATTCATATTTGGTTTCACATATTCAACTATTGGGGTGACAATCTCACTTTTTGTTAATAAAAAAATACTAGTAATATTAATTCCATTAATATTTTATACTTTTTTCAATATGGTATTAGAATTTTTTGAAGCATTTACTTTCTCCCCTAAAGAAACAGTGTTTCCATGGTTGAGTGCCAGAGCAAACTTTATATCTGTTTACGGAGAGTTAATTATTATTCTATTCGTATGCATAGCTATATGCACAAGTTTTAATAGAAAGGAAAAAATTTATTAATGTTGAAGATCAGAAGCTTTTTTTATTATGAGTTTTGTAGAAAAGAATCGTTGAAGCTTAATATGCTTATTTTAGCATTTTTTTCTTTTATGATTTTTGATACTTTCAAAATTGCAATTAATTTACAAAAACAAGGATTTGAATTTAAGTTCTGGGAGTTCGTACTAATGGTATTTATAAATCCAAGAAACATATCAATTATAATGATTCTAGGATTTATTATATTTATTAACGATCTAGTCCTTGACTATGAACTAACAGAACAAATATTCATTAGAGTTAATTCACGCAAAATATGGTGGAATACTAAGGTAATGGTTTTAATTACCAAGACCCTTATATTTATTGCGTCACTAACTTTATATACTCTAATATTTGCATTTTTTAATTTCAAGTATGATATTAATTGGAGTAAATCGATTCTGGGATTTAAAAGCAACACATCAATTTCCAATGATATTATTGATTCGGTAAAAATGCTGAACACTATTTCACATTATCAATCAGCAGCTAAATCATTTAGTGAAATTTTAGTGCTTTTATTACTAGGATGCTTTTGTATAGGGTTATTCATTATGATTATTACTCTTTTATTTAATAGTAGAATATCAGGATTATTTTCAAGTTTTTTTATATGGATATTATGCATAATTCCAAATTATGCAGTTAATATAAATCACAGTATTATATCAAAAATAATTTATAATCATATAAACTATGCAACTCATAAGTTTTATTTCAATAATAATTCATTTTCCACATTATTAAGTTCACTTATTTATTGGGTGACTCTTATCATTATTTTTTATTATATTGGATATTGTAATAGTCTTAAAAGAAATTTTATTAGGAGTAAAAAATGAAAAAAACATCTATTTTTAGTGCTTTTAAAACTATTTCATCTGGAATATCGAGTAAAAGGCTTGCAATTATATCTGCTAGTTTTTTTACCGTAGTAGCATTAGTTAATATTAAATTTTTAATAAATGTTGGAAAGGGAACAGTGCTAAATGTATTATTACTTTCTTTTGGAGGTCCTATATTAAAGGAATTTCCTGCTTTTACTGCACTACAATGGTTTTTAACACAACTAATAATAATGTCTTTATTGGGAAGCTTTAGTTTTTTTGAATTATATTATCGAGGAATATATACATTAACAAGGATTGGAAGCAGAATAAAGTGGTGGACAATGATTGCTGTTTCTTTACTTATAAAGATAATTCAGTTTTACATAGTAGGTATTATAGTAGTTTTCTTGATCTCAATTACGCAATTTCCTTTATACGATGAACATTTATTAATTGAGTCAATGAAATTACCTATAACATTCAATATGTTAATTATATTATGTGTAACTATTATGATAACATCTTTTGCTATTACGCTCCTGCAATCATTTTTGTCTATAATATTAAAAAGTACAATATCACCATCAATATTTATATTAATAATCCATATTTTTGCAATCTATTCAGCAAACATTAATTTTGAACTTGTAAAATGGCTGCCTGGGAATCAATCGATGATATTTAGACATTCTATATTTACAAGTGGATTAAATAGTTTTTCAATGATATGGTCACTTACATATAACTTTTTTTTGATATCAATTATTTTGTTATACGGATATTTTGTTATAACTAGATTTGATATTTTTAGTTCAAAGGAGGATTAGAAATGAATAATGAATATAAGATTATATTGGATAATATTTCAAAAAAAATAAATAATAATAATATTCTAGAAAATATTAATTTAAAGCTTGAAAGTGGAAAGATATATGGTATAAGAGGTAGAAACGGCTCTGGTAAAACAATGCTACTTCGTGTAATGACAGGTCTAGTATTACCTGATAGCGGGAAGATAGTTGTTGATGGGAATGAGATTAGTAAGAATAAAGGTATTAATGATAAAATAGGAGCCATTATTGAAACACCTGGTTTTATTAATTACTATAGTGGCTTTAAGAATCTTAAGATTTTAGCATCGATTCGAAACACTATAGATGATAAAAAAATATGTGACACGATGACCTCTCTTGGTCTAGATCCATATGATAAAAAGAAAGTTAGAGCATATTCTTTAGGAATGAAACAAAAATTGGGAATAGCACAAGCAATAATGGAAGATCCTGAAATAATATTATTAGATGAACCTATGAATTCTTTAGATAGTAATTCAATTAAAATAGTTTATGATATTATAAATAAACTAAAAGATAATGGACATACTATATTGTTAGCAAGTCATAGTAAAGAAGATATTGAATTACTATGTGATGAAGTTTTTTTTATGGAGGATGGTAAATTAATCAAGGAACGATAATTTTTTTTGTTTAAAAGATTAGCATGATTTGAGAGAGAGTAACACTATTGATGAAGGCTTACTTAAACATATAGCTCCTTTATGATGGGAACATATTAATCTTCTTGGAGAGTAAAGTTTTGATGTTAGAAATATTCCTTAATCAGATGAATTAAGGCCATTAAATATTAATAATCCATAAAATGGCTTAGAGTGGGTTTTGTCGGAAATGTTGGTGCTACCCCTATTTTAGTTGCTGCAAAAAGTTATTTTGCTAAAGAAATTTATAGCGTAATACTTTTTTTAACTTATACTTTTCAAAAGTGATAATCTCCTTAAACATAATCGAGTAGGAGGTAGATAATTATTTTATCTACCTCCTACTCGATTATTATTTATTTTTACTTTCAGAATTCATATACACAGATTAAATACGTTCCAAAGAGTCCCATATCTTTGATAATCCATGAATATTATGCCACTCGAAATAATTAAATATATTTAATTATTTAATGTATTCTAGCTCAGCTAGTTAGCGAACATACAATTTTAACCTTGTACTAGCTCAATTTTTAACTTTAATGGTTTCAATAACTTATAGAGTGTATCGAGCTGCGGAACGGCCCTGAATGATTCAAGCCTAGCAATGGCAGACTGTTTAACTCCCGATACTTCTGCTAGTTGTCGTTGTGTCATGCCTAATTCAGCACGACGTTTAACAAGACAGCTAATAATATTGAAGACAAAATCATCTTCCTCACCTAATGAGAGAAAGTCCAAGTCATCCCAACTCTTTACACGTTCCTGCTCTTGCACATCATCATCTCCTTCTTCTTTACTCATTGTCTGAAAATTGCATCAAATTAAATCGACGTGACACTTTTTTACACTTACTTTTGACTCCTCCCTTCAAACTAAAATCAATTACTAAACAAATTAATATTTTTGTATGCGAGTGTTCGAATCATATGTTCCAGTTTTGACCCCTTAAGGTAAGGGGATATTTAATCCCCTTATTGATGACCATGTCTTTTTACCCAATCTTGGAATTCTCTTTTTGCCTTCTCAATTTCTCTTTTAGGTGTTTTGTTTGTTTTCTTTTGAAAGTTATGTAACAAAACATATCTATATCCATCCCAAGCAAATAGAATTCTATTAGTGCCTGGTCTTAACTCCCATATATCATCCGATATATGTTTTACAAACTCCTCACCAGCTCTTGTTCCTAACCTTTTAAGTACTTCCACATAGCTTTTAACCTGTTTAAATTGAATCCGGTCATTCTTAATCGTTAAGGCTTTTTCACGAAGGCATTTCATGAAATCTTCAATAGGGCAATTTCCATGGTCATCCGTGTACAAAACTATACTGTACATAGATTTCCACTCCTTGCTGCTTTTATTAAATTTTTAGACGTGATTATTTATATTAATGATAACAAATTTGTTATCAAAAAGTCAATGCCTTTCCCCTAAATTTACCTAATAATATATTATTTATAATTCTGCGAAACTATATGTCATCCTAGAAAATCACAAGACATACTATTACAAACCAGTAACATTAGTTAACAATAAGGAAATTATATTCTCATATAAAGACTTGAACGGTAAAAATTTTATAAAAAAATATCAGTTAAATAATTTCTTTTTTGATTTAGTCCTGACATTTTTCTAATACCAGGAATCTTCTTTTGTTACATGTAGCCATTCTTTACGGTTATCATGCTCATATTCAAATCTAAGATAGGTTTTGCTATCACTTTCAATAGGCTCTATATCCTTATAATCCTCATCAGTCCAGGATCGAAGAACACTCTTCATTCCGTTTCGATCAATGATTTTAACAATTCCACCAGTAACTATAAAATAATCATCCTCTGGATTTTCCTTAATTAAATAATCCGTATCTTCTACGAAATAAATTCCTTTTGGAATTAATGTTGCCCTGGATTCCAGCCCAAAGACATTGAAAATATTAACTATGAATTTCTCGTAGACAGCTCTGCTTAGATCATCAAGTCTGTTATAGCCTTCAACTGCCTTAAAGTCTATTCCATGCACCTTTAATAAATCTTCTGTATTTCTTAGTTTGTAGTCTGTTAAACCATTAATCTTATATAAATTTTCTATTTGTTTTCTTTCCATTTTCAGCACCCCTTACTCCTTTAAAATTGAACCAAGCTATATAATTCATCTTTTGCTTCCTGATCTATGCCTATATATCTAAGCGTTATCTTCTGGCTGCTATGATTGAAGGTATCCATTATAAGTCCTATATTGTATCTGCTTGCCTTATAGGTCCAGTACCCCCAGGTCTTTCTTAAGCTATGGGTACCGAAATTCTCTATACCTAATGTTTTAGCACCTTCTTTTAAGATACGATAAGCTTGAGTAACACTTATAGGCTCATTTAGGCCTTTTCTGCTTGCAAATATATATTTGTCTTGTTCAAGCTTATTTTGCTTTATAAAGGCCTTTAAAGCTGTTTTAAGCGTATCGTTTAATTTAATTTTCTTTTCTTTATTTGTTTTTTGCTCCTGCAGCACAAAATAATCCTTAAAATTAAGTTTTTCCGTTAAAATATCACTTACCTTAACTTTAACCACATCACTTATTCTTAATCCGGTATTGAGCTGAAATTTAGCAAGCAGCCAATCTCTTTCATTTTTTCCTTTAAGGTATGTAAGAAGAGAATCTACTTTTTTCTTATCCTTAATTGGTTCAACAACCATATTTCCACCTCTAATTAAATGTACTATATTTACATTATACCATAAAAAACATTACATTCAAAAGAAAAATAAAAAAGAGTTTATCGCATTAAAAGCTATAAACCCTTAAATATCAATATTTTATGTGTTTTAATTAATGTAATCTTTTTGCTAAAATCATACATTCATTTAATACGTAATACAATAATATTGTTTATTAGATTACTTATTAACTCAACTTTCGCACATATTTTTTAAGGCGAAAGCCTGTAAAATCAATGTATAAATAACAAAAGAACATTCCAATTTGGTATAATTGAATCATCACAACACAAATACCCAAAAGAAAGGAATGTTCTTTATGGATTCAATTATATCAAATAATAGTGGTAATAAAAAAGAGTTAGAAACAAAAATAAATTATTTTTTTAACAAAAACAAAATATCTAAGCTGCTTAGCAGTTCAAATTTCTATAAACAAAAAGGGTTTTCTTGCTTAAATATTCTTAAATACATTTTTGTGTTGGTGTTCACTCATAAAAATCTATATCGACATATGGAGCACGGTAGTGCGCAGATTGAATTTGCCAAAGATACTGTGTATAGATTTTTAAATTCTGCAACTTATAACTGGAGAAAGTTTCTGCTTATGCTTTCTAGTTCAATAATAAAGGAACAAATAGAACCTTTAACATCTGAGAAAAGAGAAAATGTATTGATTTTTGATGACTACATTTTCAGCAGAAACAGAAGCAAAGCAGTTGAACTTTTGGCTAG
>Ga0207433_10005570_pt1 | contig 22380 bp, 26 predicted proteins | sample YelNatPaOPGAMG01_FD_187559 | JGI IMG/M metagenome (GOLD analysis project Ga0207433, IMG submission 187559) | Hot spring thermophilic microbial communities from Obsidian Pool, Yellowstone National Park, USA - OP-RAMG-01 (SPAdes) (version 3) | ecosystem: Environmental > Aquatic > Thermal springs... | reverse complement strand
AGCGCATGCTCGCCGGGCTGCAGGCCGAAGGCGTCGCTGCGGTGTTGGTGCACTGGGCGCTGACCGACGACCTGCGCGCCTGGCTGCGCATCCGTCACGGTCTGGACGCCGGGCAGGCGCTGCCCGCGCTGCTGCGCGCCAACCGCGTCTGGGGGGTGAAGGAAAAGCTGCTCGAGCGCGCGCTGCCGCGGCTGCGTACACCGGCGCTGGAGCATTTGCTGCAATTGGCCGCGCAATGCGATCAGGCGGTCAAGGGCCTGCGCCCCGCAGCGCTGCCGCACGAGCCGTGGGCGGCGCTGCACGTGCTCGCGCTGTCGATGCTCGACGCGGCCTGGCCGACGCCGCCGAGCGCGCGGCAGGGCCGTCGCCTCGTGCTGCACGCCGCGATCTGAACTCTCGCCGCGTTCGCCGCTCTGAAACCGGGCGGCGTGCGCCGCATTGCACCGCGTCCCCGTGCAAGGTGTTCAGTCTTTTCCTGCCGTTTGCCATGCCTGTTGACCGACGTTTCGTCGCGCGCCGCTGGCGCGCCACCGCCTCGTTCCTCCTCGCCCTGGCTGCCTACCACGGTGCCGCCTTCGCCCAGCCGCCGCTGCCCACGCTGACCGCCGGCCCCGACGACGTCATGCGCATCCTGCCCGCGCCGCTGCTCGCCTCGCTGCAACCGCACTGCACCGCGCACCGCGCCGCCACGCCGACGTGGCAGGCGCAGCTCGACGCCACCACGGCGCTGCTCGATGCCCTGGATCAACCCGCGGTACCGGCAGCGCAGGCCACCTTGCCCGCGGCGATGTTGTGCCCGGCGCACGCGCCGCTGAGCGCGGCGTGGCGGCGGGCCACGGCACGGGCGACCAATCTGGTGAAACTCGATTTTCCCGGCGCACCGGCGCTGCCGCGCGGCGCCTCAGGCCTGGCCGACGTGCCGGCGGTGTCCGGCATCAGTTTCATCGGTCTGACGGGCAGCCGGGTGCTGATCGTCAACCGCGGCACACAGCCGGTGCGCGTGCGCCTGGGCAGTTGGATCGGCACGGCAGCGCGGCTGGACCAATACTCCCCTCGGCCCGGCGCCGGGCGGCGCATCGGCCATGTGCAGCGCGCGCTCGACGCCGCCGACTCCCACGGCATCGTGCTGCCGCCGATGTCGTTGAGCGTGATCGGCTGAGAAGCAGCGAGCGAAGCGACCGCGCTCAGCCGGCCCACTGCCGCAACTCGTCCAGGCCGACCACGCCCTGCCACGGCTGGCCACGCACCTGCCCGTGTGCAACCTGCGCCGCGTCGCCCAAACCGTCGAGCCAGGCCAGCGCGCCGGTGAAGTCTTCGCCGCTGGTGTACGTGCCGGTGGTCACCACGGTGCGCAGGCCGGCGCCGTGCGCCGCGCGCAGGCCGTTGACCGAATCCTCGAAAGCCAGGCAGTGTTCGGCAGCCAACTCCAGGCGATCCAGCACCCAGGTGTAGATGCCGGGATCGGGCTTTTTGCGCGGCACGGCGTCTCCGGCGCCGACGACGTCGAACCATTCCATGCCACCCGGCCCGAGAGTGGCCTGCAGCAGCGCTTGCACATTGTCCGGCGTGGTCGTGGTGGCGATGGCCAGCCGCAGCCCGGCGCCGCGCGCCTGCTCCAGCAGCCGGCGCACGCCCGGGCGCAGCGCGATGCTGCCCTCGGCCACCAGCCGCACGTAATGTGCGGTTTTGCGTCGGTGCAGCTCGGCGATCAGCGCTGCGGCGTCGGACGAGGCAGCCGCCTGTGGATCGATTTCGTTCCAGTAGTGCAACATGCGCTCCTTGCCGCCGGTGATCGCCAGCAGCCGGCCGTAGGTCGGCACGTCCCAGTGCCAGTCCAACCCGGCATCGGCAAACGCCTGGTTGAAGGCGATGCGGTGGCCATCGCGCTCGGTCTCGGCCAGGGTGCCGTCGACGTCGAAAATCAGCGCGCGCAACTCCTTGCCCGCCGCGCTCATGCCGCGTCCTTCCATTTGATCGAGCAACCGATGCTCGGGTATTGCTCGTCGGGGCCGACGCCGGTGGCGGCGATCTGCTTCATCGCCTCGAACAGGTCGCGCCGGGTGTCGGGCGGCGCGGCCTGTTTGCGCGAGGCGTCGAGCTGGCCGCGGTATTGCAGCTTGAGGTCGGCGTCGAAGCCGAAAAAGTCCGGGGTGCACACCGCGCCGTAAGCGCGCGCCACAGCCTGCGACTCGTCGAACAGATACGGGAAGGCAAAGCCGTGGCGGGCGGCGAACACCTTCATGTTGTCGAACGAGTCCTCGGGGTAGGCGACGGTGTCGTTGCTGTTGATCGCCACCGCGCCGATGCCATAGGCGCGCAGCTCGTCGGTGTCGCGTTTGATGCGGTCGGCCACGGCCTGCACGTACGGGCAGTGGTTGCAGATGAACATCACCAGCAGCCCCTTGGGGCCGCGCACGTCGGCCAGGGTATAGGTGCGCCCGTCGATGCCGGGCAGGGAAAAATCAGGCGCGGCAAAGCCGCGTTGCAGGGGGTCGGCGGTGGCAGCCATGCGGTTTCTCCGGTTGGGTTTCAGGGAAGCGCGGCGCAGACGACAACCCCGGCGCGAAGCCGGGGTCGATGGGCCATGCGCCGCGCCGAACTCGACGCGGGTTTATACCGGCGATCAATTGACCTTGGGGTCGAGCTCGCCTTTTTCGTAGCGCTTGTACATCGCCTCCAGGCTGATCGGCTTGATCTTGCTGGCCTTGCCCGCGGTGCCGAAGGCTTCGTAACGCGCCTTGCAAATCTCCTTCATCGCCTTGGTCGATGCGGTGAGGAATTTACGCGGGTCGAATTCCTTGGGGTTTTCGGCGAGGAATTTGCGCGTCGCCCCGGTGGACGCCATGCGCAGGTCGGTGTCGATGTTGACCTTGCGCACGCCGTGCTTGATGCCTTCGACGATTTCCTCCACCGGCACGCCGTAGGTCTCGCCCATGTCGCCGCCGTATTCGTTGATGATTTTCAGCCACTCCTGCGGCACGCTCGACGACCCGTGCATCACCAGATGCACCGAGGGAATGCGCTTGTGGATTTCCTTGATGCGGTCGATGGCGAGGATGTCGCCGGTCGGCGGACGGGTGAATTTATACGCACCGTGGCTGGTGCCGATGGCGATGGCCAGCGCGTCGACGTGGGTTTTCTTGACGAAGTCGGCGGCTTCGTTGGGATCGGTCAGCAGCTTGGAGTGGTCGAGCTTGCCTTCGGCGCCGATGCCGTCTTCCTCACCGGCCATGCCGGTTTCCAGCGACCCCAGGCAACCGAGCTCGCCCTCGACCGACACGCCGCAGGCATGCGCCATTTCGACGGTGCGGCGGGTGACGTCGACGTTGTACTCGTAGGTCGTCGGGGTCTTGCCGTCGGTACCGAGCGAGCCGTCCATCATCACCGAGCTGAAACCGAGCTGGATCGAGCGCTGGCACACCGCCGGGCTGGTGCCATGGTCCTGGTGCATGCACACCGGAATGTCCGGGAATTCCTCGATCGCCGCGAGGATGAGGTGGCGCAGGAAGGGCGCGCCGGCATACTTGCGCGCGCCGGCGGAGGCCTGGACGATGACCGGGGAGTCGGTTTCGGCAGCCGCTTCCATGATGGCGCGCATCTGCTCCAGGTTGTTGACGTTGAACGCCGGCACGCCGTAGGAATATTCGGCGGCGTGGTCGAGCAGTTGACGCAGGGAAATCAGGGCCATGATGGTCTCCTCTACAAAAACGAAAAGGGGGCAGGTCAGGACAGCGGCAGTTTGGCGCGCTGCTGCAGGATCTCGAAGGCGGGCAGCAGTTTGCCTTCGAGCACTTCGAGGAAAGCGCCGCCGCCGGTGGAGATGTAGCCGATGCGGTCGGCGATGCCGTATTTGGCGATGGCCGCCAAGGTGTCGCCACCGCCGGCGATGGAAAAGCCCTTGCTGTCGGCAATGGCCATGGCCAGCGTCTTCGTGCCGTTGGCAAAAGCGTCGAATTCGAACACCCCCACCGGGCCATTCCAGACGATGGTGCCAGCGGTCTTGAGCTTGTCGGCCAGCAGTTGCGCGGTCTTTGGCCCGATGTCGAGGATCAGGTCGTCGGCGCCGACGTCCTTGGCGTCCTTGACCGTGGCCTTGGCATCGGCGGCGAAGCGGTCGGCCACCACCACGTCAACGGGAATGGGCACCTCGGCGCCGCGCGCCTTCATCTTGTCCATGACCTTTTTCGCCTCGTCGACCAGATCGGGCTCGGCCAGGCTCTTGCCGATGGGCAGGCCGGCAGCGAGCATGAAGGTGTTGGCGATGCCGCCGCCGACGATCAGGCCGTCGACCTTGTCGGCCAGGCTTTGCAGGATGGTCAGCTTGGTCGACACCTTGGAGCCTGCGACGATGGCCACCAGCGGCCGCGCCGGTTTTTCCAGCGCGCGGTTGATGGCGTCGATCTCCGCGGCGAGCAACGGGCCGGCGCAGGCAATCGGCGCGTATTTGGCGATGCCGTGGGTGCTGGCCTCGGCGCGGTGCGCAGTGCCGAAGGCGTCGTTGACGTAGATGTCGCACAGCTTGGCATATTTCTGCGCCAGCGCGTCGTCGTTCTTTTTCTCGCCTTTGTTCAGGCGGCAGTTTTCCAGCAGCACGACGTCGCCGGGGCGCACGTCGAAGCCGCCGTCGACCCAGTTCTGCACCAGGCGCACCGGCACCCCGAGCAGCTCGCTCAGCCGCTTGCCCACCGGGGCGAGCGAGTCTTCGGGCTTGAACTCGCCCTCGGTCGGGCGGCCCAGGTGCGAGGTGACCATGACCGCCGCGCCCGCGTCCAGCGCCATTTTGATCGCCGGCACCGAGGCGCGTACCCGGGTGTCTTCGGTGATTTCGCCTTTGTCGTTGAGCGGCACGTTCAGGTCGGCGCGGATGAACACCCGCTTGTCCTGCGCAAAGCCGCGCTTGCACACCTCTTCGAAGGTCAGGATTTGCATCTGTTTTTCTCCTCGGTTCTGCCGCGGAGGCCAGCGTGCGCACGCCGGCCCACGCCTGGCATCAGTGGGTGGCGACGTGCTTGACGAAGCGCATCATGTTGCAGGTGTAGCCGTACTCGTTGTCGTACCAGGAAACGACCTTGACGAAGGTCGGGTCCAGCGCGATGCCGGCCTCGGCGTCGAAAATCGACGGCATCGAGCAGCCGCGGTAGTCAGTGGACACGACCTTGTCCTCGGTGTAGCCGAGCACACCCTTGAGCGCGCCTTCGGACGCCGCTTTCATCGCCTTGCAGATGTCGTCGTAGCTGGCGGGCTTTTCGAGCTCGACGGTCAGGTCCACCACCGACACATCGGGGGTGGGCACGCGAAAGGCCATGCCGGTGAGCTTTTTGTTCAGCTCGGGGATGACCTTGCCCACGGCCTTGGCCGCGCCGGTGCTGGAGGGAATGATGTTGTCCAGGATGCCGCGGCCACCGCGCCAGTCCTTGCTCGACGGGCCATCGACGGTTTTCTGCGTGGCGGTGGCGGCGTGCACCGTGCTCATCAGCCCGCGCTTGATGCCAAAGCTGTCGTGCAGCACCTTGGCCACCGGGGCCAGGCAGTTGGTGGTGCAGGACGCGGCGGAGACGATTTTCTCCCCGGCGTACTTGGCGTGGTTGACGCCGTAGACGAACATCGGCGTGTCGTCCTTCGACGGCGCGGACTGCACCACCTTCTTGGCACCGGCGTCGATGTGCTTCTGGCAGGTGTCGAGGGTGAGGAAAAAGCCCGTGGCTTCGACCACCACGTCGGCGTTGACCTCGTTCCACTTCAGGTTGGCCGGGTCGCGCTCGGCGGTCAGGCGGATTTTTTTGCCGTTGACCACCAGGTGATTGCCCTCGACCGCGATGCTGCCGTTGAAGCGGCCGTGCACCGAGTCGTACTGCAGCATATAGGCGAGGTAGTCGGGTTCGAGCAGGTCGTTGATGGCCACGACTTCCATGTCTTTGAACTCGGCCTCTTGCGCCAGCGCACGGAACACCATCCGGCCGATACGGCCAAAGCCATTGATCGCAACACGAATCGTCATATGAATCTCCTGAATGAAAGTTGACTACGGAATGAAAGGTCTGGAAGTGTGTTCGGCTCGGGCGATCAATCTGCCTGGTGCAAGGCAGGCAAGGCGGGCAAGGCGTGCGTCTGCACCGCCTCGGCGACTGCGGCCACGGTGGGAATGATGCGGTCGGGCGCGGCCAGGGCGATCGCTTTGCCGTGGTTGTAACCATACGGCACGGCCCAGATCGGCACCCCGGCGGCGCGCGCCGTGGCGACGTCGATTTCCGAATCGCCGACGAACAAGGCACGCCGCGGTGGCACTTTGAACGCGTCCAGGCAGTAGCGCAGCGGCAGCGGATCGGGTTTTTTCGCCGCCAGCGTGTCGCCAGCGACCATCATATCGACGTAGTGCCGGATGCCGTGCACCATCAACACCGTGGTGGCGAAGCGCTGCTCTTTGTTGGTGACCACGGCCACACGCACCTGCGCGGCGCGCAGCGCCTTGAGGGTGTCGAGCACGCCCGGGTACAGCCGGCTGCGCTGCCCGGTACGCTGGGCGTAGAACTCGGCGAACCGCGGCATCAGGATGTCGAGCGTGCCGGTGCGGCGCACCGTGTCTTCTTCGAGCCCGGTGGAGTGCGCATAGGCATGCAGCAGCAATTCACGCGTGCCATGTCCGATCCAAGCGCGGATGAGATGTTCGGACACTTCGGGCAACTGCTGGTCACGCAGCAGGTCGTTGACGGCGTCGGCGATTTCCGGCGCCGTTTCCACCAACGTGCCGTCGAGGTCGAACATCACCAGGTCGAACATGGCGAGCTCCGGCTGGGCGCGTCAAGCGGCCTGCAACACCGACTTGGCCACCGCCACGGCGTGTTCCGCGGTGATTTTGAAGTGCTGGTAGAGCTGCGGCGCCGGCGCGGACTCGCCGAACGTGCTGATGCCGACCACGCCACCGTTCAGGCCGACGTATTTGTGCCAGAAGTCGGGATGCGCCGCTTCGATCGCCACCCGCGGCACGCCCGCGGGCAGCACCTCGTTGCGGTAGGCCGCGTCCTGGCGGTCGAAGGCGTTGGTGCACGGCATCGACACCACGCGCGCGGCAATGCCCTGCTCGGCCAGCATGCCTTGCGCTTTGAGCGCGATTTCGACTTCCGAGCCAGTGGCGATGAGCACGAGCTGCGGTTTGCCGCCCTGCGCCTCGGACAGCACGTAGCCGCCGCGCGAAATCAATCGCTCGGTGTCCTCGGGGTGCGGCGTGGAGGCCACGTTCTGCCGCGACAGCAGCAGCGCGCTCGGACCGTGCTTGCGCTCGATGGCGTGCTTCCACGCCACGGCGGTTTCGAGCACGTCGGCCGGGCGCCAGACGTCCAGATTGGGGATCAGCCGCAGGCTGGGGGTTTGTTCGACCGGCTGGTGGGTCGGGCCGTCTTCGCCCAGGCCGATCGAGTCGTGCGAGAACACGTGCACCACCCGCTGCTTCATCAACGCGCTCATGCGCACGCCGTTGCGCGCGTAGTCGGAGAACATGAGGAAGGTGCCGCCGTAGGGCAGGAAACCGCCGTGCAGCGCCATGCCGTTCATCATCGCCGCCATGCCGAACTCGCGCACGCCGTACGACAGATAGTTGAACGCCGTGCCGGGAGCGGCTTTCTCGAACGAGTGCGAGTCTTTCACCGCGGTGAGGTTCGAGCCGGTGAGGTCGGCCGAGCCACCGAACAGCCCGGGCAGCGCCGGCACCAGGGTTTCCAGCGCGATCTGCGACGATTTGCGCGTGGCCGTGGGCGCGGTGACGCTGCGCGCCTTGGCGTACAGCGCCTGCACCGTTTGCCCCCAGTTGGCGGGCAGCTCGCCAGCCATGCGGCGCTTGAACTCGGCGGCCAGATCGGGATGGGCTTTTTCGTAGGCGGCGAAACGCTCGTTCCAGTCGGCTTCGAGCTTGGCGCCGTGATGGCGTGCATCCCAGGCCTGGTAGATGTCGGCGGGAATTTCGAACGGGGCGTAGTCCCAGCCGAGCACGCGGCGCGTGGCCTCGGCTTCGGCCGCGCCCAGCGCGCTGCCGTGCACGTCGTGCGTACCCGCCTTGTTCGGCGCGCCCCAGCCGATGGTGGTGCGGCAGATGATGAGCGTGGGCTTGTCGCTCATCTTGGCCTGCACCGTGGCTTGTTCCACCGCCACGGCGTCGTGGCCGTCGATCGGGCCGATGACGTTCCAGCCGTAGGCCTGGAAGCGCAATGCGGTGTCGTCGGAGAACCAATGCTCGACGTGGCCGTCGATGGAAATGCCGTTGTCGTCGTAGTAGGCGATGAGCTTGTTGAGCTTGAGGGTGCCAGCCAGCGAGCAGGCTTCGTGGCTGATGCCTTCCATCAGGCAGCCGTCACCGAGGAACACGTAGGTGCGGTGGTCGACGATGGTGTGACCGGGACGGTTGAACTCGGCGGCAAGCACTTTTTCCGCCAGCGCCATGCCCACGGCGTTGGCGATGCCTTGACCGAGCGGGCCAGTGGTGGTTTCCACGCCGGGCGTGTAGCCGACTTCGGGGTGGCCCGGGGTTTTGCTGTGCAGCTGGCGAAAGCGCTTGAGCTCGTCGATCGGCAGGTCGTAGCCGGTCAGGTGCAGCACGGCGTAGATCAGCATCGAGCCGTGGCCGTTGGACAGCACGAAGCGGTCGCGGTTGGCCCAGTGCGGGTTGGCCGGGTTGTGGTGCAGGTGGTTGCGCCACAGCACTTCGGCGATGTCGGCCATGCCCATCGGCGCGCCGGGGTGGCCGCTCTTGGCCGCCTCGACGGCGTCGATGGCGAGAAAGCGGATGGCGTTGGCCAGACGGCGGCGTTGTTGAGTGTCGAGTTGCAGGGTGGTCATGGGACGTCTCCGAGGCTTAACCGGCGCGGCGCTTGAGGTCCATCAGGCGCAGGATCATGGGGGTGAAAATCAGTTGCATCGCCAGCCCCATTTTGCCGCCGGGAACCACCAGGGTGTTGGGCCGGCTCATCCACGAGTCGTGCAGCATCGACAGCAGGTAGGGGAAATCGATGCCCTTGGGGTTGGCAAAGCGGATGACCACCATGCTCTCGTCCAGGCTGGGGATGTCCTTGGCGATGAAGGGGTTGGAGGTGTCCACCGTGGGCACGCGCTGGAAGTTGACGTGGGTGCGCGAGAACTGCGGGGTGATGTGGTGCACGTAATCGGGCATGCGGCGCAGGATGGTGTCCATCACCGCCTCTTGCGAGTAGCCGCGCTGGATCTGGTCGCGGTGCAGCTTCTGGATCCACTCCAGGTTGATGATCGGCACGACGCCGACCAGCAAGTCGACGTGCCGGGCGACGTTGATCTTGTCGTCGGCATAGCCGCCGTGCAGTCCTTCGTAGAACATCAGGTCGGAGCCGGGCTCGATGTCCTTCCAGTCGGTGAAGTTGCCCGGATCGACGCCGAACTCGGCGGCCTCTCCCGCGTCGTGGATGTATTTGCGCACCTTGCCGCCGCCGGTTTCGCCGTAGGTCTTGAATACGCTTTCCAGCTCGCCCAGCAGGTTGGCCTCGGGGCCGAAGTGGCTGAAGTGGCGGTTGCCCGCGGCCTCCTGCTTTTTCATCTCCTCGCGCATTTGCGCGCGGTTGTATTTGTGGAACGAATCGCCCTCGACGATCTGCGCCTTGAGGTTTTCGCGGCGGAAGATGTGCTGGAAGCTGCGCATCACCGTGGTGGTGCCTGCGCCCGAAGAACCGGTGATGGCGATGATGGGATGTTTGACGGACATGGTGCGAGCCTCTCTTGCAATGACAAAACCAGTCTGGCAGCGCCCGCTGTGCTGCGGGCCGTTGCGGGTCGATCCGGCGTGGCGCTAGGGCCAGGGCGCGCGCCACGCGGCGACGCGCCGGCGCTGCAGCGCGCTTTCAGCCGCGCGCTTCGTCGCGGTAAAGCGAACGCTCTTTGAACAGCGGCGAATCGAAAACCTTGTCTTCACCCCGATCGTACTCGGCGTGATAGCGCTCCAGCCGCTCGATCTCGTTTTTCGAGCCGAGCATCACCGGCACGCGCTGGTGCAGCGAGGTCGGCTGCACTTCGAGAATGCGGCCGCGCCCGGTGGATGCAGCGCCGCCGGCCTGCTCGACGATCATGCCGATGGGGTTGGCCTCGTACATCAGCCGCAGCCGGCCGGGCTTGCTCGGGTCTTTGGTGTCTTTGGGGTACATGAAAATGCCGCCGCGCATCAGGATGCGGTGCACGTCGGCGACCATCGACGCGATCCAGCGGGTGTTGAAGTCGCGCCCACGCGGGCCGGTCTTGCCCGCCTTGCACTCGGCGACGTAACGCTGCACCGGCGGCTCCCAGAAGCGTTCGTTGCTGGTGTTGATGGCGAATTCGCTGGTGTCGGCCGGAATCTGCAGGTTGGGATGGGTGAGGATGAAATTGCCGATTTCGCGGTCGAGGGTGAAGCCGTGCGTGCCCTTGCCGACGGTGAGCACGAGCATGGTCGCCGGGCCGTAAATCGCATAGCCGGCAGCCACTTGCCGGGTGCCCGGCTGCAGATAGTCCTGCACCGTCGGGTCGCCGATTTTGCTGTGACGCAGCACGGAAAAAATGGTGCCGACCGAGACGTTGACGTCGGTGTTGCTCGACCCGTCGAGCGGGTCGAAAACGAGCAAATACGGGCCGCGCTCGAACTCCTTGGGCAGGGTGTAAGGGTCGTCCATTTCCTCGGAGGCCATGCCGGCAACCAGCCCGCCCCACTCGCACGCCTGGATCATGGCGTCGTTGGACAACACGTCGAGCTTTTTCTGCGTTTCCCCCTGCACGTTCTGCGAGTCGAGCGCGCCGAGGTAGCCGCCGAGCGCGCCTTTGGACGTCATTGCCGAAATCGCTTTGACCGCAGCCGCCACGTCCACCAGCAGCGCGGCCAGATCGGCCTGGTCGTCCGTGCCATGCAGTTGTTCAATGAGGAATTTCGAGACAGTGGTACGACCGGACTGCATGGCTGTGACTCCCAATGGTGAACGGCCTCGGTCAACGGCTACTGCCTGCCGGTGCGGGCAAGCGGAGCCGTTGGCGCGAGGCCCGGATGACTTTTTGAAACAACCTGGACGGAACGCGCCAAGTCGCTTGAAAAAGCCCGCAGCCCCAAAACGGAGACTCGCATGAACAGACTTCATCGGCTGCGGTAAAAGCTCCTGAAGCGAACTTCGGAGCCCGTTCACAAACGGTTGGAGGTTGCGCTGCGCCGCTGCGCAGACACGAACGACCCATGCGGGCGAATATAAGTCCGCCCCTGAATTAAGGTAAATTCATTTTTTATTGATACACGATTAATCTTTGCTGATGAAGAACGTCACCTTGCGCCAGCTCCGGGTGTTCAGCTCGGCCGCGCGGCATCTCAATTTCGGCAAGGCCGCGCGCGAACTGCACCTCACGCCGCCGGCGGTGTCGATGCAGATCCGCGAGTTGGAAACCCAGATCGGTCTGCCGCTGTTCGAGCGCCAGGGCAAAACCGTCAGTCTGACGGTCACCGGAGAGTACCTGTTGGTGTACGTGCGCAAAATCCTCGCCACCCTGAAGGACGCCGACGACGCGCTGGCGCGGTTTCGCGGCATCGAGGCCGGACGGCTGACGGTCGGCATGGTCAGCACGGCCAAGTATTTCGTGCCGCGGCTGCTGGCCAAATTCCGCCAGGATTACCCGCATGTGGAAGTGCGGCTGTCGGTGGGCAACCGCGAACAATTGGTATCGCAACTGCAAAACAGCGAGGTCGATCTGGCCATCATGGGACGTCCGCCGCGCGACATGGCCACCCGTGCCGAGCCGTTTGCCGCGCACCCCTTGGGCATCATCGCCCCCCCCGGGCATCCGCTGTTGAGCGGCGAAGTCATGCCCGCCGAGACGCTGGGGCGGTATGGCTTCATCATCCGCGAACCCGGCTCGGGCACGCGCGCGGCGTTCGAGGAATACCAGCGTCAATACCAGCTCGACCTGCCGACCGTGACCGAGATGGACAGCAACGAGACCATCAAACAGGCGGTGATGGCCGGCATGGGAGTGAGTTTTCTGTCGCTGCACACCATCGGACTGGAACTGCACAGCGGCTTGCTGGAAGTGGCGCCGGTCGAGGGCCTGCCCCTGGTGCGCCGCTGGTACGTGGTCAACAGCCTGGCCAAGCTGCTGTCGCCCGCGGCCGAGACCTTCCGCTATTTCGTGCTCGAACACGGCGAGACGTTTCTGGCGGAAAACTTTGGCGCCCTGCAGCCGCTGCCGATCGACTCCGCAGGAGCCACGCCGGCAGAGGAAGGCGGCGCAGACGGCACGCCGCAGGGCTGACAGTCAGGCCGACGAACGCGGCACGGTCAGTTGCATCAGCGCCGCCAGCGGCGCGGTTTCGGCGCGCAGCACGCGCGGGCCGAGCGAGACGGCGGCGAAACCGGCGGCCAGCGCCAGCGCCTGTTCCGCGGCGTCGAGCCCGCCTTCGGGGCCGGAGAGCACGCAAACGCGCTGCCCCGGCGCCACGGCAGGCAGGGTCTGCGCCGCGTCCGCCTGTGGGCTGAGCAGGCAGCGCATCGTCTGCGGCGGCGGTTCGCGCAACCACTCGGTGAGGTGTCGCACCGGGGCGATGTCGATGAGGGTATTGCGGCCGCACTGTTCGCTGGCGGCGATGGCAATGCCGCGCCAGTGCTGCAGCCGCTTGCGCGCGCGCTCGCCGCTGAGCCGCAACACGCTGCGTTGGGTGATGAGCGGCTGGAGCGCCGCGGCGCCGAGTTCGGTGGCTTTTTCCACCAGCCAGTCCATGCGCTCGTTGGCCGGCATGCCCACGGCCAGCAGCACGCGCTGCTCGGCTTCGCGTTCGACCGCGCGATGTTCGATCAGCTCCACCTGTTGCGCCGTGTGCAGCCGCGCCCGCCACTCGCCGCCGCCGCCGTCGAACACCACCAGCTCGGCGCCCGGGCGCAGCCGCAAGACCTGGACGTGGCGCGCCGCAGCCGGCGGCAAGGCGCACCAGCCGGCGCGCAACGGCGGGTCCACATACAGGCGCGGCGGCATGGCGCGGCGGGATGTCCTCAGCGCAGCAGGTCCAGCAGCGCGTCGGTATCGGCGGCAAATAGCCGCACGCCCTCGGCCAGTTTGTCGCTGGCCATGCGATCGGCCTGCAGCGCGGCGCGGAATTCGGCCTCGCCGATCTGCGGCGGCAGCGTGTCCTCGACCGCGCCGGGGTGCGCCGGATCGAGCTGCCGCGGCATCGGCAGCGTGGATGCCGCCAGCGCATCGAGCAGCGGCGGCGCAATGGTGAGCAAATCGCACCCGGCGAGCGCGGCGATCTGCTCGATGTGGCGAAAGCTCGCCCCCATGATTTCGCTGCCGATGCCCTGTTGCTTGTAGTAGCGCCAGATGCGCCGCAACGCGCGCACCCCGGGGTCGCCCGCGCCGCGCATCGCCGCGTCGTCCCAGTGGGCCGCGTGCTGCTTGTGCCAGTCGGTGATGCGCCCGACGAACGGCGAAATGAGCTGCACCTGCGCCGCAGCGCAGGCGCGTGCCTGGGCAAAGCTGAACAACAGGGTGAGATTGCAGCCGATGCCCTGCTGCTGCAACTGCCTTGCCGCGGCAATGCCCTCCCAGGTCGAGGCGATTTTGATCAGCACCCGCTGGCGCGGCACGCCGTGCGCGGCGTACAGCGCGATCAGGCGTTGCGCCCGCTGCACCGTGGCGGCGGTGTCGAACGACAACCGGGCGTCGACCTCGGTGGACACGCGCCCGGGCACGCGCTGCAGGATTTCCACGCCGAACGCCACCAGCAGCCGGTCCATGCGCTCCTGCGCGTCGGCTGCGGGCTGCGCGCGCACACGCTGCACCAGCGCGGCAAAACGCGGATCGCGCGCGGCCTTGAGGATCAGGCTGGGGTTGGTCGTGGCGTCCTGCGCGCGGTAGCGCGCCACCAGATCGAGGTCGGCGGTGTCGGCGACCACGGTGGTCACGGCTGACAGGGCTTGCAAGGCGCTCATGGCCCGCATCCTAGCTGCTTGGCCGCGCTCGCTCTGCACGGCGGCGGCCGGCGGACTCAATCGGACAGCCAGTTGCGCACGTAGGTGTCGAGCAGCTCGCGCACCGACTCGGCTTTGATCACCAGCCCCAGATCGATCATTTCCGCGCCGATGGACTGCGGCGCGGTGTGCGCCGGCACCGGGCCGGGAACGAGCTGGTTGGCTTCTTCGCGGAAAAACACCGCGGCCACGACCCCGGCGAACCAGATGGTGCGTGCGCCGTCGCCGCGCGGGCGCAAGGGATCGTCGCGCACGACGAACACCGGGCTGCCGCTGGAGCCGGGATAGACCGCGGCGTCGATGAGAAACTGCTTGGCGCCTTCGAAATCCAGTTCCAGCGGCGTGGCCGTGGTGCCGCGGCGCAAAATCGGCATGAGGTTGACCTGGTCCCACACGCCGCTGGGATAGCCGACGAACAGCACGTCTTCGAGCGCGTCGAAGCCGCGCACGGTGGCCGCGTCGGGGATGCTCCGGCTGTCGATGGCGTGGTAGTACAGCTCGACGCCCAGATCGCGCGCCGCGCGCTCCAGCGGCCGCAGCGGCACGATGGCCAGATCGACCTCGGGGTCGGGATGGCAAAACCACGCGGCGGGAAAATCGTCGATGTTGAGTTGGAACCGCTGGCCGAACGCCGGACGGTTGTCGTGCCGCTGGGTGAACACCAGCCCGCCGCGGCGCACGCCTTCGACCAGGTGGCGGTTGGTGACGATGAACGGCGTGGTGCCGCGCGCATGGCTGTGGCTGAGGATGAACGCCGTGCCCGAACCGGCGCTGCCGTCGTCGAGCTCGGTGTCCACGCGCACGGTGGAAAACAGCAGCCGCTTGGCAATGGAATCGATTTCCATGGTTCAGCCCGTTTGCAAGGCAAAGGCAGCGCACGGGCTGCGGCGGCGCAGCCCCGGGCCGCAGGAAGCAGGCTTACGCATCGGTCGTGGCGCGCCGGTTGAGGCGCTCGATGGCGGCGATGGCCGCGCGCTGCGCGGCTTCGGCCTCGGCTTCGCTGCCCATCATGGTCAGCCGGCCGAAGGTGCCGAAGGGTTTGACGTCGACCAGGGTGACATGCGCGGCTTTTTCCGCTTCGTTGGCGGCGTAGACGATGTAGCCGGCGGGTTCGACTTCGAGGATGAACATGCTTTTTCCCGGCAGCAGCATCGACCCCTTGCGCAACTGGCGGTTGATCAGCGTGGCATGGTCGGCGGTGATGGCGCGGATGATTTCATTCCACGCCACCTTGCAGCGCAGCCGCGACTCGACCGTGGTGCCGAGCTGCTGCAGGATGAGCTCGCCCGCGGCCAGCACTTCGCTCTGGTTGCGGTAGTGGATTTCCATCGAACCGAAGGCGCGCTCGACCACTTGTTCGCCCATGCGCACATTGGTTTTTTTCAGCGCGATGTCCGACAGGTGATGCACCGCCATGCCCGGGGCGACTTCGATCCACATGCAGGCATCGCCCGGCACCTGCAAAAAGCCTTGCGACGACGTGGCGAGGTAGGACGCCAGCTGCGGCTGCAGCGCGTCCAGGAACACGTAGGTGCGCAGGGTGATGTCCATCGCCGCGCCCGCCATCAACGTGTCAGGCTCATGTAGAGCATCGGCAGCTTCTCCGGCAGACGTTCGACCTGGTCGATGACGGTGAAGTTTTTCATGCCGAAAATCCGCGACACGTACTGGTCGGCGTGCGGGTCGAGCGACAGCGCGTACACCGTGATGCCCTGGCGGCCGAGTTCGTCGACCGCGGCCTTGGTGTCGTGCCGCAGGTATTGCGGGTCGCGCACGTCGTTGTCGGCGGGCTCGCCGTCGGTGATGACGAACACCACGCGCTTGCTCTTGGGCTGTTGCGCCAGGTAGTGGCCGGCGTGGCGCAGCGCCGCCCCCATGCGCGTGGACAGGCTGCCTTTCATCGCCGCCAGCCGTGCCCTGACCAGATCGTCGTAGGGCTGGTCGAAGTCTTTGAAACGCTGGTAGTGCACGTCGTGCCGGCCGTCGGAGCAAAAGCCGTGGATGGCAAACGGGTCACCGATGCGTGCCAGCGCGCCGGCCAGCAGCACGGTGGCCGCCCGGGTGAGATCCATCACCGTGTAGTCGTGCCCGCGCACCTTGTCGTTGGACGACTCGGACATGTCCAGCAGCACCATCACCGCCAAGTCGCGCTGCGCGCGCTTGTCGCGCAGCATGATGCGCGGATCGGGCTGCTGGCCCATGCGGATGTCGAGCAGGGCGCGCACCGCGGCGTTGATGTCGATCTCGTCGCCGTCTTCGAGGTGACGGATGCGCTGCATGCCCTGCGGAATCATCGACTCGATGAGAAATTTCAGCCGCGAAATCGTCGGCTTGTGCTGCTCGACGATGGCGTCGATCAGTTCCAGATCGCCCACCGGCGGGTGGCGTTCGAGCACCGTCACCCAGTTCGGCCGCTCCAGCTGGATCTGGTAGTCCCATTCCGGGTAGTGGAACGGCTCGGACACCGGCGGGCGGCCTTCGAGCGAGTTGATGGTCACGCCTTCCTGGTCGAGGTAGAACTCGGTGGGCAGCACCCACACTTCCTGCGCGTCGTCGCCGGCGAACTCGTTGTCCACCTCGTTGACCATTTCCATCACGTTGACCTTGCGCCGCACCTGTTGCTTGGTTTCCCAGGTGGCGGCCAGTGCCTGCGCCTCGTCGTACTCTTCGAGCTGCCAGATGGCGCGGTTGTCGTCGCGGTAGATGGCCGACGGCGCGTCGGTGCGCTTGTTGTACACCGGCAGATCGAGCTCGAACAGGCTGTGCGACAGGTCCACGCCCAGATTCCAGCTCACCTGGCTGGAGGTCAGATCGGTCTGCGCGCGAAACGCCGCCACCGCCTGCTGCACCCAGGGATGCGGATCGGCCGCCCGTTCTTCGAGCAGCGCGCGCGCCAGCCGGTCGAGCAACTGGCCGACGCTGCGCGGCGGCTGCGACACGTCGATGACCGGGTGTAGCGCCAGCCAGGCCTCGCGCATGCCGGGAAACCGCCGGATCGCCAGTTCCTCGACCCGCGCGTCCTCGAACACCTCGATGACCGCCATCTGCACCGGCAGCAATTGCTGCATCGACAGCGGCTGCTGCGTGAACACCAGGTGCGCAGCGCAGTGGTTGGCCGCGGCGCGGTACACCTCTAGGCCGCTGATCACACGCTCGGGCGGGGTGGCCTGGCCGTCGGGACGGACGTCGTCGTACGCGTCGGCGATGTGGATGACGTAGCGTTCGATGTACGGCTTGAGGCCCTGACGGTTTTCGTAGTCGCCGGCGGTGGGGCGCAGGAAAAAATCGCGCCCCCAGATCGCACGCAGGTAGATGTTCAGCCGGCGCTGGATGTCGACGAACAGCGTGCCCTTGCGCTCCTGCTGCAGCACGGCCAGGGCGTCGGCGCTTTGCAGTCCGAAGTAGGCGGCCTGGCCGTCGAAATCGGCTTTGTACGCCTGCGCCCCCCACTGCACCCAGCGGCGCAGGCCGCCCAGGGTGAGTTGGCTGAGCAGCCGGTCGAGGTTTTCCAGCATCGGCCGCAAACCCCGCGGCGCCTGCGCCAGTACGATTTCGAGCACGCGCAGGTAATTGCGAAACAAATCGGCGTCGCCCACGCGCTGCGCCGCCAACGGCGCGGTGTTGGCGATGAGCGCCAGCACCTGCCCGGAGGTTTTCGACGCCATGGCCAACAAAAAATTGACCAGATCCGGCAGCACGTCCTCGCCGATGCCGCGCGCCACGTCGGGCGTGGACTGCAGATAGCTCACCACCAGGTCTTCGCCGCGGCCGAGATGGTGCAGCGCCACCGCGCCCTTGAGGTAGTTGTCCAGCCCACGCGGACTGAAGGCGCGCGCCGCCTCGGCCCAGCTGGCGCGCAGCAGGTCCTGCGCGCCGCCGGGCAGCTCGGCGAGCAGCTCCTGGAATTCTTCGAGGTGGATGGCCATGATGCGCTGCGGGCGGCTGGCGGCTGTAGGCGGTTCAGAAGTACGTGGTCACCGCCGAGTCGAGCGCGTCGCGCATGTCCGGGTCATCGGTGATCGGGCGCACCAGCGCCACACGACACGCCGCCAGCGGCGCCACGCCACGAGCGATGAGCGACCCGGCGTAAATCAGCATGCGGGTGGAAATGCCCTCGTCCAGCCCGTGGCCCTTGAGGTTGCGCGCATGCTCGGCGATGTGCACCAGCTTTTTCGCCGCATCCAGCGCCACGCCCGACTCGTGGGCGACGATCTCGGCCTCGACCTCGTGCTCGGGGTAATTGAAGTCCAGCGCGCCAAAGCGTTGTTTGGTCGACTGCTTCAAGTCCTTCATCAGCGACTGGTAGCCGGGGTTGTACGAAATCACCACCTGGAAATCGGCGTGCGCCTGGACGATCTCGCCTTTTTTTTCCAGCGGCAGGATGCGCCGCGCGTCGGTCAGCGGGTGGATGACCACGGTGGTGTCCTGCCGCGCCTCGACCACTTCGTCGAGGTAGCAGATCGCGCCGTGCCGCGCCGCCAGGGTCAACGGCCCGTCCTGCCAGCGCGTGCCGTTGGCGTCGAGCAGAAAGCGGCCGACCAGGTCGGAGGCGGTCATGTCTTCGTTGCACGCCACGGTGATCAGCGGCTTGCCCAGTTTCCACGCCATGTATTCGACAAAGCGGGTTTTGCCGCAACCGGTCGGCCCTTTGAGCATCATCGGCATGCGCGCGGAGTACGCGGCCTCGAACAACGCCACCTCGTCGGCCACCGCGCGGTAGTACGGCTGCTCGCGGACACGGTAGGCGTCGAGCAAGCCGGCGGCGGTGTCGGCCGCCGGGCGCATCACCGCGCCGGCGGGCGCCGCGAACGCCGCGTCGCGCCGCGGCAGGTAAGTACGCTGGGAAAGTTCGTCACGCATGGTCGGATTCCTGTGAAACCATCAGTCTGGCCAGACACGGCCGGGAAACAACACCTGCGCGCTCGACGGCGGCTCGGCGGCGCCGCTCGCCGCCGGCGGCGCCACAGGTGCTGCAGCCAGTGCGGGGGCGGCGACGGGCGCCGCCTTGCGCGCCGCCGCGCGACGGGCAGCCGGGGGTTGCGCCGCGGCCTTGGCCTGGCGCACGCTGCTGGCGAGCTTGTCTTTGATGCTGGTCATGATGCAAGGATCTCCTCGATGATGCCGTCGATTTCCGCCGCGGCCGCAGCACCGCGCGCGCCCATTTGATACGCCGATACGCCTTCGAGCGCGGCGGTTTTGTAGACGCCGCGGCGGCGCACCGGGGTGCGCAGCACGGGCAGGCCGAATTCGGCCAGCGCCTGCTGCATCGCCGCCGACAGCGCGCTGCGCGCCTCGATCTGGTTGAGCAGCAGCCAGGCGCGCAGCGCCGGGTTGTACCGCCGGGCGTCGTCGATGTGCTGCGGCAGCCGCAAGCTGGCCCACAAATCGACCGGCGAAGGCAGCACCGGGATCACCGCCACGTCGCAGCAGCGCAGCGCGAGTGCGGCGGCGCGGCTGTCGGCCGCTGGCGGGCAGTCGAGCACGACGAAATCGAAACCGCGATAGTCGCGCCGCAGCTCGACCGTGGCGGCACCGGCGCGCAGTTGCTTGACGGGGGCGGGAAAGGGCTGCGTGCCGGCTGCGGCCCACTGCGTGGCCGAGGCTTGCGGGTCCAGATCGACGACCACCGCCGGCGCGCGCCGCGCCAGCCCGGCGGCCAAGTGCATCGCCACCGTGGTCTTGCCCGCGCCGCCCTTCTGGTTGATGACGGCGATGACCCGCGCCTGCGCCACGTTCACTCCCCGCGCTCGGCCAGCGCCGCGATGCGCTGCGCAAACTGCTCGTCGGCGGCGCTGAACGCCACGCCGTCGGCGGCTTCGAGCGTGATGTTGACGTACGTCGTGCCGAAGTTGATGTTTTGCGGATGGCGCTGCAACTCGTCGGACAGCGCCGACAGCGCGTCGAGAAACGCGCGCGTCTGCGCGTAGCGGGCAAAGGCGAAGCGGCGAAACAGCGTGGGCGGCTTGTCGCGGCGCTCCCAGCCGTGCAAGGTGTCAGTCATGAGGATGCTGCCTGGGTTGGAGGTGGGACACATGGTCGAGGTGCTCGCGTTCTTGCTGCAGCAGCGCCTCGAACAACGCTGCGGACTCGCCGTCGCGCAAACGGCCGGCGTGCATCCGGGCATCAGCATAAAGCTGCACCGCGTGCTCCTCCAGCCGCTGGTCGTGGGCGAACAGCTCCTCGGGCGTGCGCCCCAGCCGTGCCGCCGGCAGTGCCCCGCCGCAGGGCGCCACGCCCAGCAGCATCTGCCGCTGCATCAGCCGCTCGGCGTGTTCGAGTTCTTCGAGCGCTTCGGCCCGCAGCCGCGCCGCCAGCTCGGCGTCGCCCCACAGTCGGGCGAGCACGCTTTGCGCAAGGTACTGTTGCACCGCGCTCAACTCGTGGTTGAGCGCGCGCGCCAGCCAACCCAGGGTTCTCGGATCGGTCGCCATGGAGCGTTCCCCGCCTCGGCCTGCCGCGACGCCTTAGCTGCGTGTGGAAGTGAGTTCGGCATCGCGCCCGCCGCCGCCGGTTTCAGGCTTGGTCGGCAGGATGCCCTCGACCTCGCTGTGCACGCGGGCGATGATGTGCGCGGCCACCAGGCCGTCGCCCACGCGCTCGCAGGCGTCGGCGCCGGCGCGCACCGCGGCGTTGACCGCGCCGGTCTCGCCGCGCACCATCACCGTGACGTAGCCGCCGCCGACGAATTGGCGCGAGATCAGCCGCACTTCGGCCGCTTTGGTCATGGCGTCGGCCGCCTCGATCGCGGGAACCAGCCCGCGGGTTTCGATCATGCCCAAGGCAATTCCTGTGACTCCAGCCATTTCAAACTCCTCGAAAAATCAGAACGATCCGCCCATCACACGGTGGGCGCGGTGGGCAGGATGCCCTCGACCTCGCTATGCACGCGGGCGATGATGTGCGCGGCCACCAAGCCGTCGCCCACGCGCTCGCAAGCGTCGGCGCCGGCGCGCACCGCGGCGTTGACCGCGCCGGTCTCGCCGCGCACCAGCACGGTGACGTAACCGCCGCCGACGAACTGCCGGCCGATCAGCCGCACTTCGGAGGCCTTGGTCATCGCGTCGGCCGCCTCGATCGCGGGAACCAGCCCGCGGGTTTCGATCATGCCCAGGGCAATGCCGTTGACGTTTGCCATGTCGTCATCCTTTCAATGGTGGGGGTTGGGAAAAGCGCTGGTCGCCTGCGCTCAGGCCGTCGGCGCCTTGGGCAGGATGCCCTCGACCTCGCTGTGCACGCGGGCGATGATGTGCGCGGCCACCAGGCCGTCGCCCACGCGCTCGCAGGCGTCGGCGCCGGCGCGCACCGCGGCGTTGACCGCGCCGGTCTCGCCGCGCACCATCACCGTGACGTAGCCGCCGCCGACGAATTGGCGCGAGATCAGCCGCACTTCGGCCGCTTTGGTCATGGCGTCGGCCGCCTCGATCGCGGGAACCAGCCCGCGGGTTTCAATCATGCCCAGGGCAATGCCCATCGTCTCTGCCATTTGCTTACTCCTTGTCGAAAAAAAGAATGTCCACTCGCTCACTGCACCTTGACGCGCGCTGCGCGCACGCCGTTTTGCTCTTTGCTCACCGCGTCGTTCACTCCTCCTCCCATTGGTCGATGATGCCGCAGATGGTCAGATCGGTCTGGGTCGTCGGGTCGGGCATCGCCAGCCGTGCGGCGCTGCCCACGGTGGTGAACACCCACTTGCCCGCGGGCACGCCCACGGGGTCGGTGGCCACCGAAATCTCGCCTTTCTGCCCACGCAGCACGCGCAGCGAAGCCGCGCCCAACCCCGGCACCCGCCGGGTGCAAACCAGTTCGTCGACGACGCGCCAGATGTCCATCACGCTGCTTCCGGATTCCAGTGGTCGATGATGCCGACGATGGTCAGATCCGACGGGTAGTCCTTCGACCCCGCGGCCTCGCGCGCCGCCGAGGAGCCGACGCAAATCACCCAGTCGCCGGGAATGCAGCCCACGGCATCGACGGCGACGCTGCGCGGCCCGCCGGGCTTGTCCTGCACCACCAGCAGCGGACGGTGGCCGAAGGCGTCGATGCGATTGGTCGACACCAGGGTTTTTTCCACGCGCATGATTTTCATCGCCCTTGCGTCCTCAATATGGAGCAGCCGCAGCGGCATCGGCCACCACGCTGCAGCATTCGCCGCCGGCGCGGTCGCTGACGGCCACCACGCAACTGAGCAACCCCTGCGCCGCCAGATCGCGGTAGCGCTGCTCGATCGCCGCGCGCACCCGCTGGCCGCGCTGCACGGCGCGCTCGCGTGCATCGGGGATGCGCGAGTCGTACTCGAAGTGCACCAGCACCGGCACCGGCAGGCCGTGCGCGACGTTGAGGTTGCGGAAAATCTGGATGCCCACGTCCATGTCGTGCGCCCCTTCCTCGATGGTGTCGA
>Ga0207433_10005568_pt1 | contig 22384 bp, 15 predicted proteins | sample YelNatPaOPGAMG01_FD_187559 | JGI IMG/M metagenome (GOLD analysis project Ga0207433, IMG submission 187559) | Hot spring thermophilic microbial communities from Obsidian Pool, Yellowstone National Park, USA - OP-RAMG-01 (SPAdes) (version 3) | ecosystem: Environmental > Aquatic > Thermal springs... | reverse complement strand
AACAAGAAAATATAAGTCATTTGTTAGGAAATCCAAAATTTCATTTTATTAATGCTGATGTGAGCGAACCGCTAACCGTTGATTTGGAAGTTTCAGCAATCCTCCACTTTGCATCACCGGCGAGCCCAAAAGATTTTACCAAGTATCCAATTCAAATAATGCGGGCTAATGGTTTTGGAACCTATCATCTATTAGAATTAGCCCGAAGAAAACAAGCACGATTTCTTTTGGCTTCAACTTCAGAAATTTATGGTGACCCTTTAGTTCATCCCCAGAGCGAAAATTACTGGGGCAATGTCAATCCAATCGGTGTTCGCTCGGTCTATGACGAATCAAAACGATTTGCCGAGGCACTTGCTTTTGCCTACAAGCGCAAATTCGGTATCGCAATAAGAATTGCTCGGATCTTTAATACCTATGGACCGAGGATGCGGGTTTTGGATGGTCGGGTCGTTCCCAATTTAATCTTGAGGGCATTGCGTGGCGAACCGCTCACAATTTATGGTGATGGAAGTCAGACCAGAAGTTTCTGCTATATTGACGATATGGTTTGCGGTATCGTTAAATTGCTTGATGCCGATATTTCCGAACCAGTGAATTTAGGAAATCCCGATGAATTTACCATCTTAGAATTGGCGAATTTAATCATAGAATTGACTGGGACAAAAAGTTCGTTAGAGTTTATCCCACTACCCCAAGACGACCCGAAGAAACGCAAGCCGGATATTAGTAAAGCCAAACGACTTTTAAGTTGGGAACCTAAGGTCTCGTTAAGACAAGGGCTAAAAAAGACCATTGATTGGTTTAAACAGCAAACTGCCTACGACAAAGCCTAAACTGCTCTTTTCGGTTCCGTTTGTTGACTTAAACCTTAAGCATAATTCAATAAAGAAAGAACTTAAGGCAGCACTACAAGAAGTTATTGCCAGTGGTAAATTTGTCCTTGGTCCAAAGGTTTGTGAATTTGAAGCAAAAGTGGCGAAATATTGTGGAACAAGGTTTGCAATTGGCGTGGGTTCGGGTACCGATGCCCTTCTACTCACTCTGCGTGGATTAGAAATCGGACCCGGCGATGAAGTTATAACAACGCCTTATACCTTTTTTGCCACTCCTGAGGCAATAAGCTTAACCGGCGCGGTTCCTGTGTTTGTGGATATTGATAGTCAAACCTTTAATATTGATCCCACCGAGATTGTTAAATTTTTAAGCCGGTGTTGTTATTTTTCAGTTAAATCAAAATTTCCAGTAAATCGAATGACCAAGGCAGTCGTTAAGGCGATAATACCAGTTCATCTTTTTGGTCAGTGTGCGGAAATGGCACCAATCATTGAAATTGCCGACAGATATAATTTATCGGTGATTGAAGATGCTTGCCAGAGTTTTGGTAGTGCTCAATTATTTAATAATCGATGGCAAAAGGCGGGTAGTTTTGGCAAAGCAGGAATTTTTTCCTTTTATCCAACCAAAAATCTTGGCGCGTTAGGGGACGGCGGAATGATTGTCACATCCGATGAAAAATTGGCAATCAAATTAAAATGTTTGCGGATTCATGGGCAGTATGAGGAAGGCTATCATCATGGCTTTGGCTTGGCGAGTCGGTTAGATGAGATCCAAGCGGCGATTCTTTTAGTAAAGATGAAATATCTAAGAAAGTGGAATAAAGAACGAGAAAAAATTTGGGAATTTTATTCTAAGCAATTGGCTGAACTGGTAGTTATTCCGAAGATTTTGGCGAACAACCAGTCAATATATCACCAATTTGTTATACGGACAAAACAGCGCGATGCCTTGAAAGAATATCTGGCGAAAAGAGGAATTGAAACCAAGATTTACTATCCTTTACCTCATCATCTTCAAGAGTGTTACCTCAAACTTGGTTATAAAAAAGGCAATTTACCCATTGCTGAGCAGTGTGCCCAAGAAGCTTTAGCATTGCCCATCTACCCCGGTTTAAATTTAACTACGGTCGAAATCATCGTTGAGAAAATTAAAAATTTCTTTATGAATAAGTAAGTTTTAATCTTTATTTACTTTTAAATGTGGAATCCGATTTTTTCACCATTACGGTAAAAGTCACTCATAAATCCCGATGCCTAAGAATTTTTTAAAAATAATCTTAACCTTGTTTACGCTGATTTATACTTTAGTTATTGCCCAACCTGTCGCAACAATTCTTTTGCCCGATTCGCTTGGCGGATTACAAAGTCCGCGCTGTATTGCTTGTAGCCCAATTAGCAATACGGTATATATCGGCGGTCAGGAAGGCGAATGCACGATTGACGGAAACACTAACACCAAAATAGCCAAGATTTTGACCGGCTATTTTGCAGTAGCTATGTGCTACAATTCAATTAATAACAAAGTATATAGTGCCAATTATTATGACAATACACTTACCGTAATAGACTGTTATACAAATCAGGTTCAAGCAGTAATAAATGTTGGTTGGTCACACTGCGCCTTGTGCTACAACTCGGTCAACAATAAAATCTATGCGGCTAAATACACTGGCAATGTTGTTACGGTGATTGATGGGATTAGTGATTCGGTGTTGGGACAGGTTAGTGTGGGGAACGTCCTTGCGCTATGTGTTATAATCCGTTATTAAATCGGATTTATTGTGTCAATGAACAAAGTAATAATGTAAGTGTAATTGATTGTGTTTCGGATTCGGTAATTGGAATTATCCCGACTGGTTCATTTCCGCATATTATTTGTTACAATCCAGTCAGTAATAAGGTGTATTGTGCTAATGTGTTAGATAACACGGTGACCATTATTAATGCTATAACAAATCAAGTACTGGCTACAGTGAGAGTTGGCGAAATGCCAAGAGCCCTAATTTGCAATCCAATAGTGAATAAGGTTTACTGCGCCAATGCCAATACTGATGATTTGACCGTGATCGATGGTCTCGGTGATAGTGTTATTAATTCTATTCAAGTTGGCGAACGACCAACCGCATTATGTTATAACTTTACTAATAATAAGATTTTTTGCGCCAACCAAAACTCTAATTCGGTGAGTATGATTGATTGTGTAACAGACAGTGTGGTTGCGACTGCGCCTGCCGGGAACTATCCTTGGACAATTGACTATAATTTAGCTAATAATCAAGTTTACTGCGTCAGCTGGCGAAGTTGTGAAGTTACGGTGATTAATGGAACTTCTGGAGCATTAATTGGGAATGTTGCGGTCGGCAGTTGGCCTGTAGCGCTCATCTTTAACCCTTTGAATCGTAAAGTTTATTCAGCAAATCAGTGGAGTAGCAGTGCATCAATTATTGATGCCTTAACTAATCGCGTCATTAGCAATGTTCAAACGGGCACTTATGCCGAAGCGGTATGCTACAATGCCTCAGTAAATAAAATTTACATTGCCAATCAATTTAGTAATAACATAACAGTGATTGATGGTTTAACCAATAATGTTCTTGCAAACATTGAGGTTGGTGCTCAACCGATTTATATAATTTCTAACCCAATGGGATATAATGTTTATTGTGCTAATAACATGAGTAGTAGTGTGTCGATAATTGATGGAAGCAGTGATACAATTTTGGCAACAGTTGTTGTTGGTTCTGGACCCCGTATGCTCTGCTGCAGCGGACAAAATAACAAAATTTATTGCGCCAATTGTAATAACAACACAGTAAGTGTGATTGATGGCAATAATCATACTTTGCTGAAAAATTTATCGGTCGGTTACCACCCTTTTGCGTTATGTTATAATTCGTTAAATCAGTTTGTTTACTGTGCAATAATGGCGATGGCACGGTGTCGGTTATTGATGTTGCAACCGACAGCGTTATTGATACAATTAGGGTGGGTATTTCACCTTGGGCACTTCGTTATGTTTCCAACCATAATCGCATTTATTGTGCTAATAATGTTGATAACACTGTGAGTGTGATTGATGGAACAACCAATCGGGTGGTTGCAAATATTTCAGTCGGCAACGGTCCGGTAGCGCTTGAATACAACCCTTTAAGCGACCGACTTTATTGCGCCAATTCTAATAGTGGTGATGTGTCAGTAATTGATTGTGCTACCAACAATATAGTAAATACACACCGAGTTGGTTACGGACCGGTGGCATTGAGCTGCGATACAATTGGAAGTCAGGTTTATGTTGCTAACTTATACAGTTCAAGTATTACGGTGATTCAAGATGTATCTGGTATCAGTGAGACTAATTCGAAACAGAAACCGGTAAAGCAGAAAATTGTAAATCAGCGTTTAACCCTTAGTGAGAATCAAAATGGTTGCATCCTTAATATCTTAGGACAAAAAGTATTAGATTTAACGGCTGGAGATAATAACTTAAATAGTTTGACTTCAGGCGTATATTTTCTTAAACTTAATAATATTCCTTCTGGAATCAAGGTTCTAATTTTGCATTAGGTTTTATATTAATAACTGATTATCTTAAAATATTTACTTAAAATATTTATTGACAATAAAATTATTTTGATTACAATAAAAATATAAAAAAATATGAATTGTAACAAGGAGGCGATATTATGAAGCAGGCGCTACTTTCTGCCATAGCCCTGCTACCAATGATAACGGTAGCAGCCCCTCCAGTTGGTTCACCCGCTCCGGATGTGGTAGTCTATGATACATCAGGAATTAGCCATAACCTCATATCCGAAAGTCGGGGACAAGTAATCCATATTTTTTTCTGCTGGTCCGGTTGACCTTCCTGCCTCGCGGAGTTACCGCGAGTCCAAGTGATGTATGACGACTATAAGGCGCTCGGTTTTATAGCGAAAACAATTTGGTCGTTTGATAACATAAACACGATTAAATATTATGCTCGTCAATACACCTATCCCCACTTTCAGGATATTGGTTATGCTGCCTGGAACGCATATAATATTAATGGCAGCGTTCCTCTTAACTATGTGGTTGACCCTGAGGGAATTGTTCGCTATGGTGCAACTGGATTTAATGAAGCCGCAATTCGTGCGATAATTGAGAGTTATCTGCCAGGCATCGCGGAAAATACTACAGAATTCCAACCGGTTGAAAATCTCAGCACAACTCCTAATCCAGCCAAAAACTATAGCGTTATTAAATTTGGATTAGCTAAAACACAATCGGTAAAGGTTCGGATTTACTCAAGTTCGGGTAAATTAATCAAGTCGATGTTTGATGGTAAATTATCGGCCGGAGTTCACTGTTTTAATTGGAACCTCTGTGATGATGCTGATCATTCGGTTGCCAACGGGATTTACTTTTACGAGATTATTACGGAAACTGAAAAATCACGAGCAAAAATAACAGTTCTTAAATAAATAAAAACCAAAACTCTAATCAATCGGCGAGAGTTAAAAAGGCTCTCGCCGATTTTTTACGGTCTCAAAATTTAGTCGGTTTTAAATTAAGCCCAATTTTTTCCCAACTTTTTTGAAGATATCCAGGGCCTCATCTAAATCTTCATCGGTATGGGTAGCCATATAACTAGTTCGGATTAAAGACCGACCAGGGGGAACAGCCGGCGGGATAATTGGATTAGTAAAAAGACCGGCTTCATAAAGTTCATGCCAGAAAGTTATCGTTTTGGTATCGTCGCCAATCAGCAAGGGAATAATTGGCGTTTCACTGGCGCCAATGTTAAATCCGAGCACTTTTAACTCCTTTAACATCTTCCGGGTATTATGCCAAAGTTTTTTTCTTCGTTCGGGTTCGGTTTTAATGATTTCCAAGGCGGCTAAAACCGTTGCGGCAGCAGGTGGTGGGATACTGGCAGAAAAGATTAAGGAGCGGGCTTGATGGCGAATAAAAGTAATTACCTTCTTTTCCCCAACAACAAATCCGCCAATTGTAGCAAATGACTTGGAAAAAGTCCCCATAATTAAATCTACTGAATCTTCCAAGCCAAAATGCTCAGCCGTGCCAGCACCTCTTTCCCCTAAAACACCAATGGCATGGGCATCATCCACCATAATTTGGGCATTATATTGTTTGGCTAACTTAACGATGCCAGGCAGATCAGCAATATCTCCTTCCATACTGAATACGCCATCCACAACAATTAACTTGCCGGTCTCTTTTTTCAAGCTGGATAGCACTTTTTCTAAATCTTTCATATTATTATGCAAGAACCTTTTCACCGAGCCGTAAGAAAGCCGACAGCCGTCAACGATTGAAGCATGGTCAAACTTATCCGTGATTAAGACATCGCCTTTGCGGGCAATTGCCGAAACTGTGCCTAAATTGGTCTGAAAACCAGTAGAAAAGACGATGCAATCTTCTTTGCCCAAAAACTCAGCGAGTTTTATCTCCAATTCTTCGTGTAAATCAAGGGTACCATTTAAAAAACGCGAGCCAGTGCAACCAGTGCCGTATTTTTTAATCGCATCAATTGCCGCCTTCTTCAATTTGGGATGGGTAGTTAAGCCAAGATAATTATTTGAGCCAAGCATTATCAATTCTTTACCCTTAATGATGACCCTGCGGTCAGGTTCTGAATCAATCGCCCGAAAATAAGGATAAAAACCAGTCTTTTTGGCTCTTTCCACGATTGGATAATATTGGATACATTTGTCAAATATACTCATTAACTGCATTTTATTGACACAATTCGTTATGTCAATAGTTAATGTGAATTAAAAATTTGACTCATTCATTGACCCGAATCGGGTCAATGCTTTCCGTTCTTTATTTCTTAAGAATAGGGAGTTTGTCGAATCGAGCCTTCACGGGTCGAGAGACCCGATTCAGGAGGGACAAGAGACTGTGCAAAAATCCTTAAACCACGAAAACGCGAAAGACACGAAAAAGAATAAGAAAAGGGTTATTTTTAATCAACATATAAGTCTTTGTTTTATCAGAGGTTTAAATTCATCTGATTTTATCTCGTTTTTACTTCCTTTTCGTGTTTTCTTAATTTCGGCTTTCGTGGTATTTCTGCACATTCACACAAAGTCCCTCAAAAACTTGGTTAATAAAAAGCATTTTGTTGCTAATGTTAATAGAAAGCCTTTCATCAAAATTGGATCTTACGCAAATTAGGTTAAGATTTATAAGAAAATTAAAAAATTCTTATTCGGTAAGATATTTTTGATGAAAATCGTAGGCTTGACAAAGGCAAATATCTGATTATAATTAATTGACTAGTCTATAATAATAGATTAGGAGGTGATATATGCGTAACTTTTTAATCTTACTAATCGCGCTATTCTTCTCTTTTGCCTTCACCCAAGAACTGCTCATTAACGGCGACTTTGAGCAAGAACTGACCGTTGGTTGGACTTTTGTTCAATCTGGTTCAGGCACTCATCTTGTAAACCGCGATGTCTCATACCATCCTGACCCGGATTATGAAGCAATGGCGTATCAGTATGATAATCCCGGTTGGACAAAATTAAGCCAAACGGTTTTTGTTCCTGGTCCGATGTTGGAATTGACCTTTACTGCCAGTTTTGCCGAAAGTGGCGGAGTTTCTACTTGCTGGCCGGCTGCCTGTTTCAGTGTCTGCTATCTTGATGCGGACGATAATGTCCTTGGTGAAACTCGGTATTATTATTCTACTTATGCGGACTGGACATCGACTTCAACCCTTCATCTGATTCGTATTTATGACCCAAACTGGAATACCTATAGCCTGGACATTGCTGAAGAGTTAGCCAATAACCTTCCCGGTGTCAATCTTAGTGAAGTGGTCAAGGTTGAGGTTGCACTTTACGCTTATACCCACAGTGGCTGAGGCACACCTCAGGCGAAGGTCTTCGCCGATGATATCTCTCTTATCAGTAATGCCACTGGGCCATTTTTAGTTTTAGGCACCAGGACTGTAATTGATACCCTACCGGGTAGTAACAATAACGGACGATTTGACCCCGGTGAAACTGGTTGGCTAACCATTGCCCTGCGTAATATCGGCAATGAGCCAGCAAGCAATATAACCGCAACCCTTCGTTCCACGGATAATCGGTTCCGAGTTCTTGATTCAGTCACCACTTATGGTGATATTCCGGCTTGTTCAACTCGGATAAATACGGATGATGCTTTTTTAATTGAAGTTGACCCTCACATCCCCTTAGAAACTCAAGTGCAATGTCTTCTTTTTGTCTCGGGTGCGAGTTATTGCGATACCCTTTCCTTCCGCATCGGTGTCGGAGAAATCCGAATCTGTGACCCAATCCCAGATAATAGCGAGCCACCCCTTTACTGGGCGTATGACGATGTTGATACCTTTTATTTAAATCATCCGGAGTATGAATGGATTGAATGCTATGGGATTGGGACACAATTGGTTTTGGGCGATGACCAAACGGTTACGATTGATTTGCCTTCCGGCTTTGTCTTTAAATACTATGGTCAAGATTATACCCAGATTTCGGTCTGCTCAAATGGTTGGATAGTGGCTGGCTTTACAACTGTCCAATCTTATTACAACTATGGACTACCGAGCACACAATCGCCGGCTAATATCATTGCGGTGAATTGGGATGACTTAGACCCGCGAACCGGACCGGGCATCTGGTATTATTATGAACCGATGAAACACTGTTTGGTTGTGGAATGGGATAGCGTCCCCTATTACGGAAGCAATACCCCAGAGAAATTTGAAGTCATAATCTATGACACGACTGTTCACACACCCTCGGGTAATAATGTAATTGTCGCTCAATACGCAACCGCGAATCGTTATACCTCAAGCACGATTGGCATCCAAGACCTTTCTTGCACTATTGGTATCCAGTGCCTCTATGATACAATTCGGCACCGTGGGACTGCTCCAATTGCCCCAGGTCGCTCGATTAAGTTTATAACCGCTGACCCATCGGTGGGAATTGAATTGAACCCTGAGATTGAGACAAAATCCGAATTTTCCATCATCGCCTATCCGAATCCATTTGTGAACAAAGTGAAATTCGTGTTGAATAAAACACCATCGCCCAATAGTAAAGCGAAAATCTATGACAACACGGGCAGAGAAGTTCGAACCTTATTGGTTAATCCGTCAAGCACGGTCCTAATCTGGGATGGTAAGGATAATGAAGGGCTGGAAGTTAAGTCTGGCGTCTACTTCTTGCGACTGGGCGATTCAAAGAATCAATCTATCACTAAAGTTCTTCTTATCCGTTAGAGGATAAGACAATGGGGCGGCGAATCTTCGCCGCCTTTTTTATTCTGGCTATCGGGTAAGCACTACCTTTTTACAAATTTTCGTGTTAGGGTTTTCAAATCTTACAAGATAAACCCCGGTTGGTAATTTTTTGCCAATTTCGTCCTTACCGTCCCATATCAACTGGGTCAAATTTTTCACTAACCTGCCCGTGCTATTGTAAATTTTAATTTTTGATTTGGTGGATAAGGAATAGGGCATTTGGATGAACATTGTGGTCTTAAATGGATTAGGCGAAATTTTGATAGCGCCATTAAGGTCTTCGAAAGATTCGCTGATGTAAACAATCGGCGTATCAGTGGTATATTTTATCGCTCTATTCGGTCCCAGTGGTGCGCACCCACGATGACGGGTCTGGTTGAAAATGCATTGGATACCAATTTGCCCGGTCGGGTCTTCAATGCCAACTGTGCTTGAAGAGAAACGATTATTCGTCTGATATTGGGCAACTACGACATTGTCGCCAGTGGCTGATGTAATTGTAGTATCATACAGGAATAACTCAAACTTATCCATAATTGTGGTCGCACCATAATAAGGCACGCTGTCATATTCAATGATTAGACGATGATTAATGGAATCAAAATACCAATAGATACCACCGATACCGGAATTATTCGGATATAGGTCATCCCAGTTTAAGGCAACAATTCCATTTGGATAAGTTGGATTAGGAATGTCAATATTGGAATAGGCAGGATTAGTGTTTGCGCCAGCCGCAATCCAACCATCCGCACTGATTGAAATCTGGGTATAGCGATTACCATAAAAACGCCAGGGTCCAAATGGAGTAGGTAGGTTTATTAGTTTCACCTCATCATTTTGGGCAAAGGATAACCTGGTGCCGATAGTTTTTATCTCAGCCCATTCGTAAATGGGGGCATTAGAATAACCGGTATCAATATCATCATAAGCCCAATAAAGTGCTGGTTCTCTGGGACCATCTGGAATTGGGTCGGTTATCACAAACTCGCCAATACGAATTGAGAATCTAATACTGTCCTCATATCCAGTGCCGATTAAATACAAATTAAATTGAGCAATATGTTCAATTGGAGTATTTGCCGCTGCGGTTAAAACAAAACGGTCGGAATAGTTATTCCCTATAGAATCAGGCAAGATATCACCAAAGGCACCGGTGGAATCAGAAATTTCCAGATAAAGGTCAGTGGTGCGCAAAATTCCGGTTAAGGAGAGGGCGGGCAGACGACCGAAATTTCTAAGTTCTAAGACCAATCCAACCCTTTCCCCTGGGTCAAATCTTCCATTATGATTACCTAAGGAGTCATAAATAATTTGATTAACTATGGATAAGGCTGGGGCATTAACGATCACTGCTTCAATCGCATCTAAGTCAAATCCACCGGTCGGTCCATTCACACCATCGCCATCATCCGCAATCCGGACATAACGGGCAAAACTGACCCCGGCTCGGGTTAAATCATAACTGCTGGTTCCGGTATCCAAGCCACAGAAATACCAAGGTCCATTCCAATTATTTGAGACATAGACCGAACAGGCTTCGGGGTCAGAGTCTTCTTCATAGACAATAAAATCAGAACCAGGACCGTTCAGGATTGGCTTCTGCATATCAAATAGCGCCCAACCTTTAACCCCTAAGGATAATCTTGTATTATTACTTCTGCCTAAACTAAAAATCGTGAGTGAGGTATTGGAGTGATTGGAGGGGTCTTTGATATTGCAGGAAGGACACTTGTAGGCAAAGGTCGGAATTGTTGTATCGGGCGTCATCGGGATATCTAAAACTATCCAAGTATCAGCCGGAATTGAAATGTTGGTTATGATTTTTTCCGTATAGCCATTGGCAACAATTTTTAAAGAATAAGTCCCTTGGTGAGCATAACGGAAATAGTAACCTAAACTATCCGTATAAATTGGAAAATAAGGTGGTTGTAATTCAACCAACGCCCTGACCGGTTCGTTGGTTAACGAATCATAGACCCTACCTCTAATACCATAGGCGCATCTTCTTATCAGTTCTAAATTGGCATTCAAGTTTGCCTGACAGATTGGCTCAATGCGTGAAGTGTCTGGAATATGGGGTGAACAGAGTTCGGGACAGATTGAAAGCGCACCCTCAGCACCATAACAATAGTCGGCAGAAGAGCCATGAACTTCATATAACCCACGGCAGATTTGGAAGGCCGGCAGGCCAGTATGATAACTGTAGCGCTGGCAGAGAAAGGACATAAATATACTGTCATAGGGCGCATTGGTGCTGTATCCCCAGGGCCACATCACTGCTTCGGTGCCTGAATGGTAAGAAGTCCAGATAACAAACGGTGCCTGTTGGATAAAGTTTCTTATCGCTTGAATCTCGGGTTGAGAAAATGGACCAGGACTTCCCCAACCCGTGTCCCAAAGATAACCATAATCACGATTCAAATCAACGCCATTAGCATTATAGCGCTGCCTTGCCACCATTCCGTCGGGATTGGTAATTGGGATTATCCAGATTTCCCGGGTGTTCACTAAATTGGTGATGATTGGGTCAACACCATAATTGGTTAAAAGATACCTAACTAAATAAAGACAGACTTCGCTGCCGATATTCTCATTGCCGTGGATTGTTGCATCCCAGAGGATTCTCGGTTCGTGTTCATCAATATTTGGATTGTCGGTTATCTTCATTGATAGAAGCACCCGATTCTGCACTGAATAACCAATCGTATCCAGTTTTACCAAAGTTGGATTGTTTTGGGCAATGAGATTAAAGGTATCCACAATCTCCTGATAGGAATGAAACCGACCAAAATCAGCACCCGGGGCTAAGGACTTATGATACTTAACCATATCCGGAATTAGAATCTCAATTGAATAACCCAAGTTCTGCAAATTAACCAAGTTCTTTTCAGTAACCGCACCAATAATCAAGCCGTCACTCACTTCATAAATATAGACCCCGACATCAAGTAAATCAGGAATTGCTGTTTTTGATGCTTGAATCTTCACTAACAGCTCGGTAGGAAAAGGAGCCTCTTGGCTATAAAGATAATTAAGTGATGTAACCGCTATTAGTAATGATAGACAAATTATAAATTTTTTCATCTTGTCTCCTTTCTTAATCTCCGATTTTCACTCTTTCTCTTATCATTGCCAATTTTTTCTTGCCAATCCCTTTAACTCGCAATAAATCTTCTATTGAAGAAAACTTGCCAATTCGGTTGCGTTCTTCAATAATGCGTTGGGCTAATACCGGACCGATTCCTGGCAGTGCTTGTAGTTCCTTAGCGGATGCTTGATTAATATCAATTAAATTTATCTCATCAAACCTGATTTTGTCCGATTCGGGCACACGCGCCGCTTTGCTGGTCATCGCTTCAGGCTTTTCCACAACACTTTTCTCCATTGTAATCGCCAATAAATTCCGCCGCTCCTTTTGTTTTTTGTAAAGAGAAATAATTGAACCAATCAATAACGAAATGATTAAGAAATATAGAACTGCCTTTTCTTTGTTATTCATATTGTTAGACTCAGATTAGCACAGATAGAATACACAGGGGCACAGATTATCTGTCCAAATCTGTTGATGTGTTTAAACATTAAAAGTTGAAGAGCACCCAGAAATTAAGGTCAATACTTCGGCTGGCGGTTCCACGCTGGATATTTTTGTAAAGGGTATAGCCAGTATTTAAACCCGATTCCACTGTTCTTGATACACGATAGGAAGCGGAAATTGAAGTTGAAATGTCGCGGTCTTTGCGATTTACTACCGGGGTGGCTTGAATTCTTGGGTCAATGAGGTCAGAATAGTTTTCACTTAACCGAAGGCTCCAGGTTAAATTCAAATCTGAGCTGAACCGAATTTTTCTTAGTCCCGGAATCTTTAACCCCTGCGGGGCATTGAACAAGTAACTAAGACTAAACGAGCCACTCTTTTGTTCATTATTGGTTTTAGTTTCAATATCAATATTTTCGCTTTGGGACTTTGAATAATTAAACGATAGATTAGTGGAAATACGCCTTTTCCAACTTGCCTGCCAAGAGAATAAGGGTGAGAAGTTATGAGTAATTGATTTTGTCTGTCCGGTTGGGAGAAAAGTATTGGTCAATAGGTCTAAGTTACCGGTGCGGTCAATGCGGTGTGAATAACCAGTGCTGATATTAGAACTGGTTGCCCAATTTTTTAAGAATCGCTCAATTCGGGCGATTGAAATACTTAAATCCGGAAAGGTTGTTGTCCAACTACCAGTAGCACTACCAATTGAGTATGCCTTGCTAATCGTATGGTCAAAACGCAATCGGACGCTTAAGTCCTTTATTGTAGCACCAGAAGAAACATTGAAATTATCGGTGTAGTCACGGCTCTGGGCGGTATCGTTTATTAAGTAATCAACCAAGCCGAACCGGTATTGCCAAGTTGGCCGCATTATTGAATTTAAGAAATCGGAACTGCGTGACTTGGAATAGCCGAGGTCAATCGGTTCAACCATCTCAGAAAGATTTTCGGCTTGCATTAAGAGCCAATGGGGTGAACCGGGTATAGCACTGGAATCTTTTCTTTCGTCGCGAAGTTTGGCAGCACCGGATAGAATTTCGGGTAATTCAATATCCACAGAAAAATCTATATCCGCGCCATTGCCAAAATTCCACTCATTTTTGTAATTTCTGCTGATAAAATCAAATAAGCGGTCTTGCCGATATTCGCTATTGAAATCAATCCTTGGTGATAGGACTTCGCCGATATCCAAGCCATAACTTGCCCCAAAATTCTGGTCTTCGGCCATCGCCTGACCAATTTTTATACCACCGATTGGTAATTTTTCGTGATTTTGGACCATTAAGTCGCGGTCCTGACTATAACTGTAATCAAAAGATAAGTCGCCAACCGGATTGTAATTGGCATCAAAATCAAAAGTTCCTGTATAAGAAGAATCAGCCCGAATATAGGTCCAAGTCGTTTCTGGTCGGGGTTTGGTAAAGCGCGGGCTGATACTTTTACTAACCCCAACCCCGGTCTGGATACTTTGAGGAAAAAGGTTAATTTCTTCACCCAATAACTTTATTTTTAAATCGGGCGAGATTCCGTAATTGAGGTTATGAGTTACTGAATGGGAGGATGAACTATCCAGGGGGGCATCCGAATAACCTTTATTCAAGCGCCAGGAATAAGAAAAGCCTTCAATTGTATAATTTAAGAGACGGTTGTTGGACTTACCTTTTCGCACATTGTCCAGACTCCAGGTGACTAAATCACCCTTCTGGACAAAAGTGTTTGCACTATTTTTACTTAAAAGTAAATCCGGATAAACCGGTGAGAATTTGGGTAAAGTCTGACTTGTGCTTCGGCGGAAACTTAAGGGTATTGAGAAATTCCAAGAACGGGGTAGTAATCGGTCAAGCACAAAACGCGCATCATAACTGGCATTAGTGGTGAAACCACCGGTCTTAACCCCTCTTCCTTCACTGAATCTTCTAAAGTTTGGGTCGCTGTAACTAATGCCAAAGGAAAAAGAGGAAAAATCAGAAAGGTTTAAACCAATTCTGGATTGGAAGCCATAACCGACATCTTTTCTCGGATTGTGCAATCGGACATCATTAAACCAGATTTCACCGGTAATCGGTTCCTGCCGATTATTGACAATCCCCATAACTTGATACCGCACCTCGGCTAAGTTTGGATTACCCATAATCGCAAATCGACCCAATTGATTATCCGTATAAAAATAATCCGCCGAAGGCGGAGAGCGTCTGAGTTTGAGAGCGGGGAATGTATCAAGCGGGATTTCAAACTCAAACCAATTGGTTCGATTGGGTATTGGTTTACCCTGACTAATTCGGTTTCGGTATTCATAATAATTTAAAGAATCAGTGCCAATTTTTAAGAAAAATTCTGGGTCATTGAAGTCATTGTGAAGATAAATTTTTAGAGTCCGATAATCCCGGTAATCCTCACGGTCATAGATGTATTTGTCAAAATTGACCGAATGACCGTATTTGATTTGTTCGTAGGCAAGTTTTAAAGCGGCTTCAATTTCAATTTGACCGGTATAATCGCGTTTAGGTTCAAACGGTGGATAATAATTGGGGTCGGTCTTGATACTGATTTGGGATAGGGTGGCTTTTTCGGTTGAGTCCACCGTATCCGAGGCGGGATAATAGATGGTATCGCGTTTAATCCTCACCGAACGCCACTTACTCCCAACAAAGGCTAAAGAATAAATATCAATCGTCTCGGGTGCCGAAAAACCATCAAACCAGATTCGGACCAATTTTATCTCTTCCCAACGCGGGCTACCAACCTGCGTGTCAACGCCAGAATTGGTTAGAGGGATACGCAAGAAACGCCAGAGTCCGCCTAAGTTAGAAAATCGCTCATCCGACAGAGCGACCGAATATTCAAAATAATCATTTGCCCGGCTGAAACCGTTGCGGTCTAAATCTTCATAGTCCAATTTACCATTATTTTCCGTGCCATTGGGATTGGTCTTGGCATCGTAGTCATCATTGCCATCATCGCCAAATACATTTTGACCATCAACTCCAATCACAGTATCTAATCCGGTATCTTCACCCTCTACCTTATCTAAGATTCCGTTCCGATTACGGTCTTCGGTATCTTCTTCTCCGTTATACCCGGTAATTGTCCCTTGGGCAGTGCGCCTTGGCACATCCTCGTCAATACTTGAGCCAATGCTAAAGTGAATCCTGCCCGACCGGGTTCTGGTGCGGAGAATGACCTCAATATTCTCTAATTCCCGAAAATCCATCCCCAATTGGGATGGGCAAGTCACTATCCCTGCCCAAGATGAGGTATTATCCGGTGTGAAAATAATTCTAAGATAGTCAACAGTCTCACTCCCTTCCCGACCAATATCTTTTCCAAATATTGAATCTTTTCGAATCCTCGTGGTTGGGTTAAACCACTTCAAGGGATTTTTGGCAAAACTATTGGTATCTTTATTTACCGGAACCGAAGCCAAAGACCAGTTGATAGCATTGTTGCCAACCTCTTGAGAAATTGTTGAGCCTTCAAAATCATCTAAATAGACCAGTCCTTTTGTATTAGGGTCAGGTAACGAGATTGCTACTTCCGAATTAAAGGAAAGTGCAGTTGGTGCTTCGGCTCGTAACAAGGGCAAACGGTCAAGCAACGAACTTATTGTCTGGGATTGGAGCGAATACGAAACATCCGCTTCGCTAATCATTCGTCGAAAAGGTTCGCCACCCAATTCTGGTTTATCACCGGGCAAACCTTCAGACCGATAAAAAAGCGAACTACCTATCTTACCATTATCAGCAAATTTCCATTCCGCCCTTGTGCCTAAGAGTGATTTCTGACTTGTGGTAAACCAGGGACGGTATTCAAAAGTGACCCGAATATCCGCATTGGGGGGCAGGGCTCTTTTAAACGACAACTCACCGGTCTGGTAGTTAATACTGTAATCAACATCCCGACTCCATAACTCCGAGTTGACATATACCCGTTCTGAACCTTCTTCAATATCGGTCTGACCAATATAAAATGAACCTTTAGCACTTGAGTAACTCACTACGATATAATACTGGGGTGTGAAATTGGGTGGCAGGGGGTCTTGTCGGTAGATTATTGAATCAGTAACCGAAAGATTGTGATAAGCAAAAGGAAAACGGTAAGGGAAAATGATCAAGCCATTGCGCGAATCAAACTCGGGCCAGGTGATTTTACCATCGCCATCCGGGTCAAGACCTAAAATCTGGGTAAATGGCTTACCCCGTTCCGGACCGGAATCTTCGTAGTCTAAATCAACTGGTGTGGCTTCGCGAAATATCCTCAAGGACTCAAGTTTTACACTCGTGGCACCCAGCCGATAAATATTTCTCAATTCGTAATTCCAGCACGGTGAAAGTGTATCAACATAGGACGGCTTCAATAATTTTAGGACGAGATAAGTGTCTTGTGGACTCTCAATAAATAGGTTACCGCCAATCGTATCTTCACCTCGGATGTAGGAAACCGCCAATATGTCATCGCGGTCAAGCGGCGTTCTAAGTTCAATCAAATTACCACTGTAACGATAATAATCTTCATTCAGTTTCAATAAGATAAATTTTCCTTTAGCCCGGTGCTTGTTACCCATTGTTGTATCTTGGGGGTCAGTTGGATTGGTGGTGGCTAAACCCATTCGGTAATTCTGAGGATTGGCAATCCTTTGGTCAACATAGATAAAAAGATTAGTCACTTCTTGTGACGCTAAGGTATCAATTATATAAAATCTCCTTCGCTCAAATTCCTGGTCATAGATTGTATCGGTGGTCATCTGGGTGCGACCACGAAATTCAGCGGTCTGCGCTTGGGACTGTTCGGTTGAGGCAACCGCATATAAATCAAGTCCTCCCAATTTACCTTTTGCGGTTACACCAAATAAACCTTTATGTGCTGGTAGGTCACCGGTATAAGCTGTGCCTGGAATATATAATCGGGTATCACCCATCTCAACGGATTGGACAATCTCATCCTCAGTTCCGGTATAGGAGAGTTTGATCTTATTTTTGCCTTCAAACTGGCGTTGGGAATCGTGGTCAATCAGAATTTTGGTCTTGTCACCGATTGTGCCATCCAAGTTTACTCGCAACTCTTGTTCCATTTTTAATTCGGGCAGAGCCGATTGGCTGGTCGCTGATGGTGTAATCCCTGGTCCGTAAACAGTGGTCTGTCTGCCACCAAATGTTATCTTATCGCTACCCGAAATATTTATTTTGCTCCCCTCACCGAAAATCGGCAATTTTGGAATCTGGATTTCAGGAATTAAACCTTGGGCGCCAAATTCTGCTTCTTGTCTTTTTCTTTCCTGCTCCTGGGATTCAGAAAAACTCTTCGCCAGTGATTTCTGCGCCTGGTAGTTCAAATAATCTTCCAAGGTCAAGATTTTTTCAATTCCTAAATAATAATTATCCATCCATCGTTCCAAGAAGACAAGCCCAGAAGTGTAATCAATCCGTTCTTTAATTTCATAGGTATAGAGTTCATAAGTAAGACCAGAATTGACCAGGCTAAGAATTAGAAGACCGAATAAGATTAAATAAACTTTTTTCTTAATGGCTCGGTTGTTAATTTCTATAATCTTTGTCATTTATCGGCTAATTGGTAATGAATTTAAAATTGCGAACTCTTTGCTTAGAGTCTGTTTCAACTTCTCATCCAATAACCCCTGACTTAGGAGTAATTCTTCACGACTACCCTGACCGATAAAATTATCTTCTAACCCAATTCGTTTCACCGGAAGATTAAGTCTCTTCTTTTCAAAAAATTCCATAATGCTTGAACCGAAACCACCAGCCAGAACATTCTCTTCTACAGTCACAAATTGTTTAATCCGCCTTACCCGGACTAAATTTAAGAGTAACTCTTCATCCAATGGTTTTACAAACCGAGCATTGACCACACACAAATCGATTCCTTCTTTTACCAAACTTTCCACCGCCTCGCTAACTGGCAAGACCGCACTGCCAATCGCCAGCACACAACCATCTTTACCTTCACGAATAATCTCGGCTTTGCCAATTTTAATCTCCGAAACCTTGCCATTCCATTTCGCGCTACCCTTTGGATATCTTATCGCTACCGGTCCTTGGTCATATTCAATTGCCCATTCTAACATCGCCACCAATTCATTCTCATCCTTGGGTGCCATCACTACCAAATTGGGAATTAATCGCAGATAAGATAAATCAAATTGGCCATGATGGGTCGGTCCGTCTTCGCCCACCAATCCGGCGCGGTCAATCGCGAAGACTACCGGCAGTTTCTGTAAACAGACATCTTGGATTAATTGGTCATAGGCGCGGGCAAGAAAAGTAGAATAGATTGCCACAATTGGTTTTAACCCACCTAATGCCAAACCAGCGGCAAAAGTCACTGCATGCTGTTCACAAATTCCAACATCGTAAAAACGCTCGGGGTATCTTTTTCGAAATTCGGCTAAGCCTGAACCCAAACACATCCCAGGGGTGATAACAACAATTCTTTGATTCTTTTCCGCCAACGCCACCAAACTCTCACCAAAAACCTTGGTAAAACCTGAAGGATTAGGGGTTATCAGACGACCAGTCCTAACTTCAAATGGTCCGACACCATGAAATCGCTCCGGCTCGGCTTCGGCTGGTTTGTAGCCTTTACCCTTTTTGGTAACGATATGAACCAATATCGGCTCGGTTCGATTCTTTATCCTTTGAAAAGTAGCAATCAGTTCGGAAAGATTATGTCCTTGGATTGGTCCAATATACCGAAATCCCATTTCTTCAAATATAATACTGGGCACAATTAGATTCTTCAGTCCCTCTTCAACCTTCTTTGCTGCGATTCTTGCCTTACCACTGAGATTTTTCGGCAGTTTGCCTAAAAGATTCCAGACATCAGCGCGAACCCGATTATAAAATTGACCAGTAATGATTCTTGAAAGATGGGTAGCAATTGCACCATTGGTCTTGGCGATTGACATTTCGTTATCATTCAACACAACAATTAAATCGCGCTTCCTATTCCCAGTGTTATTCAGAGCCTCAAATGCCATGCCAGTAACAATTGAACCATCACCAATTACCGCAATTGTCTTAAATACGTCACCCGAAAGGCGTGCGGCATCGGCCAATCCCAAGGCAACGGAAATGGAATTTCCCGAATGTCCAGTGGAAAAGACATCGTAGATACTTTCTTCCCTTTTGGGAAAACCACTTATTCCATTTTTGGTGCGTAGCGTCAGAAATTCTCTTCGCCGACCAGTAATGATTTTATGGGCATAGGACTGATGTCCAACATCCCAAATAATCTTATCTTTAGGTGCATCAAATACATAGTGTAGCGCGATGGTCAATTCCACAACCCCTAAACTTGGGGCAAGATGCCCACCCCTTTGTGCTGTAACTTGAATAATCAGATTACGAATCTCCTCGGCTAAAAGAGTTAGGTCGGATATTGATAGTCTTTTCAAATCAGCCGGCGCATCAATCTTTTCTAAGATTGCCATCAATTACTCCTTTTTGCAATCCAATCCGTTATTGCCTGTAGCCAAAAAAATCTTTTACCCAAAAGCGAAAATCTTTGCCTTGTCCTTTTTGCTAATTTTGTCGCCATCATTTTTGCCTGGCCTTCACCAAAGATTCTGACAAAAGTGGGTTTTTGGGCTTTATCAGAACTGGCATCCAAGATGTCGTCGGTAATTTGAAAGAGCATTCCCAAGTCAATGCCAGCTTGGTATAATTTTTTAATCCTCTCCTCGTTTGTCCCGGCGATTACCGCGCCGGTCTTGATTGCGATTGCAATAAACTCGGCGGTCTTCTTTTGTGCGATTTGATAGACTTTGTTTCGTAATATAGATTTTCCCTGGCAGATATCGTCGTATTGACCAGCAATAATCCCTTCGGCGCCGATTACTTTAGCAATATCGGATATTGCCCGGATGCGCCTTAATGGTGGTGCCGCACTTTGACTAAAAAGTTCAAACGCCTTGGCAAAGAGACCATTTGCAGCTAAAATCGCCACAGTCTCGTCAAATGCCCTATGCAGGGTTAGTTTACCCCGTCGGTAATCATCATTATCCATACAGGGCAAATCATCATTTATTAACGAAAAGGTATGTATTAGTTCAATACCACAGGCAAAAGGTAAAATCCAGGAAAGATTTTTACCATTACAGGCTTCAAAGGTAGCCAAAACGAGAATCGGTCTTATCCTCTTTCCGCCACTAAACACCGCATAGTGCATCGCATCATAAAGAACTTTTGGCATTTTGCCAAAACTTTCAAATTCTTTTGCCAATGCCTTATTAACTAATTTCTGTTTTTCCGCTAAATAATCAATTAAATTCATCCCGTATCGGGAAAAGTATAAATTTTTTAAGTTCAGTGTCAATGCAGGACTTTAAAGCCTAATAAACCCTCCGGTTTGACATTTTTAGGCAATTTTGGTTTGGAAATAAGATACAGTAACGAGATTTCAAATTCATAAATATAGTATAACTATTTCAAGAAAAGTGTCAATAGGTAAATTTTTTTATTGTTCTTTTAGTTGGCACTGAACTTAAGTGACTATTTTATCGTTTCGCACCTTAAATTCAATCGCTCAATTCCCGAAAAAATTCAACCCAGGAAGCACCCCAGGCACGGAGGTAAAGAAGCATTGCTCCCAAAGGTGGATTTTTATCTTGCCGCTTGCCAAAAGTAACATTGAGGCTTGTCCCCAATAAAAGAAAGCGTTGAGACTGTGCAAAAATCCTTAAACCACGCAAATCGCAAAGCGAAGCGGGTGTCCCTCGGCAATTTGTTATCTTTTATATTTCTGCCCTTAATTTCATTATCCCAAAGAACGAAACGATTTTGTCTTTTAACTTTATTAGTATCTCTTCTTTCAGACCTTCCTTTTTCCAACGTTCAATAATTCCAAGTAAATTTTTATTAAGCAATTCTTGGTCCTTACCATAATATTTCTTTGAGACTTTAAATCCGCCTTAGGCGGAGCGAACAAAAGCCTTGTAGGAATAAAACCAAGGTGGTGGAACACCTAACTCACAAAGTAATTTATGAGCCTCGGCTTCTAATTTTTCGATCGCAATCCGATACTTAGTGAACCCAATCGCCATTCGCTCTTGTTTTTCGGTTGGCAATGGTTTCTTGGCTTCTAATCGCTTAATCTCACCTCTCAGCACTGAATTGATTATTTTCTTAATCTTAAAAAGCAGATGGAATTTCAAGCCGACTCTTTGATATTTCTCAGTCACCATTTTCATCTCGCTTCGCTTGATGGACGCTTCGCGTTGCATTCCGGCCTTATTCAATTTAGCCAGAAAGTCAAAGTATTCTAAGGCAAAATTTTTATAAGAATTGATTTGGTCATCTCCGATTTGGTTTTTGACCAATAAGACAGTGACTTTGTCTTTGATTTGTTTCTTTAACCGAGTAAAATCAATCTCTTTCTCTTTTGATGGCATTTCAACGCCAATCGCATAGCGCATCATCCGCCTAAGGCGGACTCAATCTTTCTTTTGGTTGGTGCTGGCTGGACTTGAACAATCATCTTTTCGTGTCGCATCTTAAAATCAATCGCATCTAATTCTTTAATCCGCCTTAGGCGGACCACCCAAGACGCACCACAGGCACGGAGATAGTCGAGGATTGTTCGCAGGCTTGGGTTCTTCACTTTCCCCATTTCTAGTTGGGCAATGAGACTCTGACCATATTTGGTTTTAACACCCATTCTTGTTGCCACTTCCTTCTGTGTGAGATTGGCATTTTCTCTTAGCCGTCGTAA
>Ga0207433_10005559_pt1 | contig 22417 bp, 16 predicted proteins | sample YelNatPaOPGAMG01_FD_187559 | JGI IMG/M metagenome (GOLD analysis project Ga0207433, IMG submission 187559) | Hot spring thermophilic microbial communities from Obsidian Pool, Yellowstone National Park, USA - OP-RAMG-01 (SPAdes) (version 3) | ecosystem: Environmental > Aquatic > Thermal springs... | reverse complement strand
AGATATGGAGACATTGTTTGATGGTATCCCTTTAGACAAGGTCTCAACCTCAATGACAATTAATGGTCCGGCCTCGGTTATTTGGGCATTTTATATCTTGACGGCGGAAAAGCAAGGTGTCAGTTCGGACAAGATTCGCGGCACAATTCAGAACGATATTTTAAAAGAGTATATCGCCCAAAAATCTTGGCTCTTTCCACCCGAACCATCAATGCGGATTATTACTGATATTATGGCTTTTGCTGCCGAAAAAGTTCCGCAATGGAACACAATTTCAATCAGCGGCTATCATATAAGAGAGGCTGGTTCAACCGCGGTGCAGGAATTGGCATTCACTTTAAAAGACGGTATGACCTATGTTGAAGCTGGTATCAAGGCTGGTTTAGATGTTGATGTCTTTGCCCCTAGATTATCCTTCTTCTTTGACTCCCATTTAGACTTCTTTGAAGAGATAGCAAAATTCCGTGCGGCAAGAAGGATTTGGGCAAAGGTGATGAGAGAGACCTATAAGGCAAAAAAACCAGAGTCTTGGCTTTTGCGGTTTCATACCCAAACCGCTGGTTGTAGTTTGACCGCCCAGCAACCAGAAAATAATATTGTCCGAACTGCCTATGAAGCAATGGCAGCAGTATTAGGTGGTACCCAAAGCCTTCATACTAACTCAATGGATGAAACTTGGGCATTGCCGACGGAAAAGGCGGTGCTCATTGCCTTAAGAACCCAGCAGATATTGGCTTATGAGACCGGGGTAATCAATGTTATTGACCCATTGGCTGGTTCTTATTATGTTGAGGCATTGACCAATAAATTAGAAGAAGGTGCCTATGAGTATTTTGAAAAAATTGACGCCTTGGGTGGAATGGTAAAGGCGATTGAACAAGGCTTCCCGCAACGCGAGATCGCCCAAGCCGCTTATCGCTACCAAAAAGCCTTAGAGAAAAAAGAAAAGATTCTGGTTGGTGTTAATGATTTTGTTATGGAGGGTGAGAAATTGGAAATACCAATCTTGAAGATTGATTACACAGTGGAAGAGGAACAGCATCGGCGATTACAAGAACTGAGAAGGAAACGGGACAACACCAAGGTAAAAAAACGGCTGGATGAATTAAAGCAAGCAGCATCGGGTAAAGACAATATAATGCCACCAATTCTTGAGGCTGCCCGCGAGTACGCCACCTTGGGTGAAATTTGTAATGCAATGAAAGAGGTCTTTGGTACCTATCGTGAACCGCCAATGTTTTGATTTTTTTAATAGCAGACCTAAAGGTCTGCCCTACAATTTGAATTATAAGCAAATTTTTCTCTGCATTTCAATTGTAGGGCAAGGCTTCAGCCTTGCTAACTTTTTGGAATTGAGAAATAAGGAGAGATTATGAAAAAAGAAAAAATAAGAATTTTGGTTGCTAAACCTGGTCTGGATGGTCATGACCGAGGCGCCAAAGTTGTTGCCCGGGCTTTAAGAGATGCCGGATTTGAGGTAATCTATACCGGTTTACATCAAACCCCCGAGATGATAGTTGAAACCGCAATCCAGGAAGATGTGGATGTGGTTGGACTTTCCATATTATCCGGTGCCCATATGACAATCTTTCCCAGGGTATTGCAATTGCTCAAAGAAAAAGGTGCTTCAGATATCCTTTTAATCGGCGGTGGTATCATTCCCAAAGAAGATATGGAAGAACTGCAGAAAATGGGGGTGGGCAGGCTCTTTGGACCAGGAACACCAACATCGGAAATCGTGGACTATTTGAAGCAATATTTCAAAATTGAATAATGGGAGGGTTTTATGAAGATGGAAGATGGTATTAAACGGTTAAAAGAGATGCGGGAACAAGCGAAGTTGGGAGGTGGTAAAGAACGAATTGCAAAACAGCACGAAGCCGGCAAACTAACTGCTCGGGAACGAATAGAACTATTGCTTGACCCTAATAGTTTCACGGAATTTGATGCCTTTGTTACCCATCGGATTTTTGAGTTTGGGATGCAGGAGAAAAAGATTTTGGGCGATGGGGTGATAACTGGTTATGGTAAAATCAATGGTCGGCCAGTCTTTGTCTTCTCCCAAGACTTTACTGCCTTTGGTGGAACTTTATCCGAAGCCTTTGGCGAAAAGGTCTGTAAGATAATGGATAAGGCTTTGAAAATGGGGGTTCCAATCATCGGGCTTAATGATTCAGGCGGTGCCCGCATCCAAGAAGGTGTTGTAAGTCTTGCTGCCTATGCCGAAATATTCTGGCGGAATACTATCGCTTCCGGCGTGGTTCCCCAGATTTCAGCAATTATGGGACCTTGTGCTGGTGGTGCGGTCTATTCACCCGCCCTGACCGATTTCATCTTTATGGTGCAAGGGACAAGTTATATGTTCATTACTGGACCTGAGGTCTTAAAGACCGTTACCCATGAAGAAGTGACATTTGATGAGTTGGGCGGTGCCCAAGTCCATACTACCAAATCCGGGGTTGCCCATTTCATTGCCGCTAATGACCAGGAATGCATTGCCGGAATAAGAAAGTTATTTGACTACCTGCCATTGAATAATCTTGAAGAACCGCCGAAGATTGAAAGTACTGATGACCCGAACCGAACCGATGACGAACTAAATCAAATCATCCCGGATGACCCGAATAAACCCTATGATATGAAGGAAGTAATAAAAAGGGTTATGGATATTGATAGTTTCTTAGAGGTCTCGGAACATTATGCCCAAAATATTATCGTCGGCTTTGCCCGATTAGATGGTCGGGTGGTTGGAGTTTTGGCGCAACAGCCATCAGTATTAGCTGGAGTATTGGATATTGACTCATCAATCAAGGGGGCAAGGTTTGTTCGTTTCTGTGACTGTTTTAATATCCCAATCATCACCTTTGAAGATGTGCCAGGATTTTTACCCGGGGTAATTCAAGAGCATGGTGGAATCATTAAACACGGGGCAAAATTACTTTACGCCTATTGTGAGGCGACTGTGCCGAAAATCACCATAATAACAAGGAAGTCCTATGGTGGTGCCTATTGTGTCTTAGGTTCAAAACAGGTTAGGGCGGATATTAACTTGGCTTGGCCTACCGCTGAATTGGCAGTGATGGGACCAGAAGGTGCGGTCAATATCATATTCCGTAAAGAATTGGCAGAAGCCAAAGACCCAATCCGCCAAAGGCGGATAAGACAGGAATTGATTGAAGACTACCGTAATAAATTCGCCAATCCTTATGTTGCCGCTGCAAGAGGTTATGTAGATGATATTATTGAACCCAAACAGACCCGACCCGAGTTAATCAAATATCTAAAGATGCTTGAGAATAAACGGGACAGATTACCGCCCAAAAAACACGGCAATATACCGCTTTAGCAAGTTTTTATTCCTTGGCTTTCATTCTTTCAGTTTTGACTTGCCCCAACCTACTCGTCTTGGGAATTCAAAGAAAACAAAGGGCAAATTTGTAAGTTATGGATTTTTTAATTTTAAAGTATTATGTGGATTTTTGTTTTAAGAACAAAATACTTGACAGGGTCAAAAATTTCAGTTAAATCATAAAAGATTATGAAAAACGATAATTCTACTTCCCTTAATTATGAATGGTATATTACGGCAGATACAAAAAAATATGCTGGCAAATGGATTGCGATTGTCAAACAAAAAATTGTCGTTTCCGGAGACCAAGCCGACGAAGTTTATAAAAAAGCCAAGAAAAAATACCCAGGAGAAAAACCATCTTTAGCAAAGGTCCCTGACAAAGAAATCTTGGTCTTGGGTTACGGAAGATGATAACTTTTAAATATTCGAGCCGAAATTGGCAGAAAAGGTATTGTTATCAATCGCCCAGTAGCGGATATTGAACTCAAGTCCAAAACCAACGAGTGGATTGAATGTCATCCCTACATAGATTCTGGTGCTGATGTAACTTTAATTCCGCTTTCCTTAGGGCGTTTATTAGGGTTAGAAATTGCGAAGGATAAAATTGAGTCACTTTATGGTCTTGGCAAGCAAGGCGTGCCGGTAATTTTTCAAACGGTTGAAATGAAAATTGGCAAATATGAGTTTGAGACGGAAATCGCCTGGGCATTAACCGAAGAGGTGGTTCCCTTATTGGGCAGGAATGGTGTTTTTGACAAATTCAATGTTTATTTCAAACAAAGCCGGCAAATAGTTGAATTTCATTGGGAAGGACGCTGATGACTTTATTTCCAAGAGGGGCTTGACAAGGTGAAAAATTTTAGTAAGTTTAAACCAATGCTTGTTTCGCTAATACCCAACATCTATCATCTAACCCCTGCCTCATTGGCACAAGTCTTGCACAGACAGACAGACAGACAGACAGACAGACAGAACTAAATCCTCTAAACAACTTAAAATTTAATTCCTTCATAGATGAAAGCAATCTTATTCGGCTATTGTTTTTCGCAAATTTCAATAACTGCCAATCGCCGACCGCTTCTCGTAGCGAGCGGGAAGCGGATAGCGGTAGGCGGAAAGCGGTAATGAGAGGAGGTGATTATCTTCAAAATGAATTTTCTTTAATAAACGCCGATTTAATTTCGGCAAATCCTTCTCTCCCCGAGCAAGGCGCGGAGGGAAAGGTTATAAATAACAACCTTGCTTATTTCAACAATAAAAAAAATAGTAAAACAAAGGTAAGGAGGTTAAAATGCTGAAACCAATTTTAATCAGCATTGTTATAATTGGTTTTATTTTAGCAACACCGAAAGTCACTGTACCGGTTGAAGAAAATATCGGTGTGGTAAAGATTGAAAGGCTTGAAACTGACGCCGTGCCACAGAAGGTGAATCTTCAAGGATGTCTCGACTCTTCAGGGGTTTTTATAAATCATCCTGTTAATATGGAATTTGGCATCTACGACGAAGGTGGGTCACCGGTTTGGGGTCCTACAACACAATCGGTGTCGGTTGAGAATGGTTTATTTAGCACAATTCTTAATGTTCCTTACTCTGTCTTTCAATCAGGTGACCCCCGCTTCTTACAAGTAAGAGTTGAAAATCAAAGTCCATTTCCTCGAATTGAAATCACAAGTGTTGGGTTTTCTTATAAAAGCATCAAGAGCGACACTTCTTCTATTGCAGTTGGAATTCCAGATGGAATTGTGACTAATTCAAAACTTGCGGATAATGCAGTGACAAGCAATAAGATTCAAGATGGGACAATTCAGCCACCTGATCTTGGGTTCACAGTTGGTGATATTACCGCTGTCTATGCGTCTGGGGGTCTCTCAGGCGGGGGTAGTTCAGGTGATGTAACTTTGAGTATTGCCAACGGTGGTGTAACGAGCAGCCACATACAGGATGGTACAATTCAACAGGTTGACATTGGGTTCACAGTTGGTGATATCACTGCTGTCTATGCGTCTGGGGGTCTCTCAGGCGGGGGTAGTTCAGGTGATGTAACTTTGAGTATTGCCGATGGCGGTGTCACAAGTTCGAAAATTCAGGATGGTACGATACAAAATATTGATTTGGGCAATGACTGTGTTACTTCGGCTAAGATTCAAAATGGAACGATCCAGCAGGTCGACCTTGGGTTTACACCCGGTGATATAACTAGCGTCAATGCTGGTACTGGCTTGTCTGGCGGAGGTAGTTCTGGAGATGTTACCCTTAACTTTAGTACTTCTTGGGGGGACGCAAGGTACGCCCCAATTTCTGGAGGAAGTGGTTATATTCAAAACCAGAGTTCCACTACTCAAACTGCAAACTTCGTAATTTCTGGTACGGGTCGTGCTCGCTATTTCTATGCTGATAATGGAGGTACTTTTTACACTATTGGACAGATAGCAGTAGCCGGGGGTTGCAACCTAACCTCAGGGGACAGAACAGGTGGATGGTTTTATAGTAGTGGTGGCGGCGATGCGAGCATAGGGGCAAGGTATGGTTCGACTAACTATAGATGCTATGGAGAGGGGAATTGCGCAAGTTCGTTCGATACGAAGAGGGGTAAAAAAGTTGTGTTTTCACAAGAATCACCTGAACCATTGTTGGAGGATTTTGGAAATGGAAAACTTTCAAGCGGTTATGCCCGTGTTGAACTAGACCCACTTTTCTTGGATTGTATAAAAACTGATAACGAGCATCCGATGAGAGTTTTTATCCAACTGAACGATGATTGCAACGGCGTGTATGTGAAGGTTGGAGATACATATTTCGATGTTTACGAACTTCAAAATGGTAAAAGCAATGCGGCTTTTACCTATCATGTTGTAGCGAACAGAAAAGACACTGACTTTTTGAGATTCCCGGAAGCACGAAAACTTCCTGCACAAACTACACACGGACACTGAAAATAGGAGGCGAAAATGAAACTACTCTTGACAACTGTTTTTTTGCTGACATTGATGTTTAGTTTCTCATTTGCTCAATACAGCTGCAAGACTATTGCTCTTGACGAAGGCGGGAAAAAGGTATCATCGGGTAATTTCGTTTCTGGTTTGTGCGTTGGGCAACAGATAGCTTCGAATTTTTTAACAAGTGGTCAATACCGAGCAGTTATTAGCTTCTGGAATCCAGTTACTGCACCACATATTGGAATCGAAGAGAAAGACTTTCAAATGGTTGCTTCTTTTCCGTTGGTCTTCAACCTTTCTCAGTGCCAACCAAATCCGTTTAGTAATAAAACTACAATCCGCTACTCTATACCAAAAGAAACCGAAGTCAATCTTCATGTCTTCAATACTGCCGGAAGGGTTGTAAGAACATTAGTCAGTGGTAAGCAAAAACCAGGCATTTACAATGTAACTTGGAACCTAAAAGGAGTTTCTCAATCTCTACTACCTAACGGCGTCTATTTCTATCGTCTCGAAGCTGGCGAATTCAAAGCAACGAAGAAGATGGTGAAGGTAGAGTGAATGCGGAATGGTGAATTTAAATAGAAAGTCGCAGCCGAAAGAAAGATAAGGATTTAACCGACAAATACGGGCGGGGAGAAATCCCCGCCCGAAAATTTTAACTAACTACCTTCCGAACTTTGCTTCCTAACCTAAGCCTTAGGCTACCAAATAAGCTAAGATAGAGCCTAATCATAGTCCTAACCAAAGCCGACTCTATCTTCAATTTTCTACGTTGATTATAACATCACTGCTTAGCCCAGTGAGGAACCCAATCCCCAAGGTATGCCTAAATCTTCCCTTTGGGCTTATACCAAGGCTACCCCCGATACTACTCTCCATACCGTATAGGGGGTAGGGTGGGGCTAGCCCCCAATGATTTGTCAAGAACCATTTTGGGTTGAAAAATCAATAACTTAGATAAATACTGCTTGAAGTGGGTAACTGTTCAGAACTTCCTAAAAACCCTGATTGGAACAATGTCCACCTGAAGCGGATTACCTTTTTGGAAAAACTAAACTGTTGCTGAAGTGGATAAGAAAAGTTTTAATCTTTTTCATTTGTGATTTAATGTCCAATTCTCCTTATTGACTTTGGAAATCGCTTAATTATTTTTACTTATGAGTAAAATCAAAACCCGGATCCCTTGGGCAGAAGCCAATCAAATTGTGAAGGCGGTAAGCCAAAGATTAAAGGCAAGAAAGATTAAATTTGCCTTTGGTGGTAGTTGGGCAAGAAAGGAAACAACTTGCGGTGCAACGCGAAGCGTCCACCGAACGAAAGAATGAAAAAGAAAACAACAGAGTAACACAAATAAACACAGGAAGAAAAGCAGAAAGAGAAGAGCCTCACTTCGTGAGGTGACCTTGACCTTTTGGTCTTAGAAAAGGATAAGGAATTGGTTAAAGAATTGTTAAAAGATATAGCGGGTGGTGAGAGAATTGAAATCTATGGTGCCCAAAAAGATGATTGGGAGAGTCAGTTGCTTTATCTCTATGGCAGTGGCAATTTTAATATTATGATGCGGGCGTTAGCCAAAAGGAAGGGTTATCTTTTAAATCAGTACGGGCTTTTTGACCGAAAGACTAATCAGCGCATCACAACTAAGGAAAAGAAAATCTTTGAACTCTTGGGTCTAAACTGGATTCCACCGGAACAAAGAAAAACTCGAACTAAATTACCAGGTAAAAGGACAAGATTGCCCGAAGCCGTTCAGTGACTAAATCTTCCTTAATATTTCATCCATTCGCTGGGCATTTTTTAACATATTGTGGTTGTTGTTAAAATAAATATACACTTCTTTTGGTTTAACCACATAAATCCGATGGGCAATCTCTTTTAGTTCAGCGTCGGAATAATTATGCGAATACCAGCCGGTTCGGCCATGCATCCTTAAATATACTTTGTCGGTAGTCTTATAGATTGTGTTCGGAAATTCCGGAGCATCAATTGAGACCCAGGTGATATTCATCTCCTTTGCCCAGTTTACTAGCGCCGAATTAAACCATTGGTCATTTCTTGGTTCTAAGGCAAATCTTTCGCCTAATTTGATTTTATTAACGAATTTTGTCAGTTGTTTAATCGCTTTTGGTGTATAATTGGGTGGCAGTTGAAAGAGATAGAAATCAATAAACTTATCCAACGGCTTAAATAATTCGGCAAATCTTTGCCAGGTTACCGCACCGCGCGTGCTGAATTTAAAGATATGGGTTATCAGTCTATTCACTTTTATTGCCCAGCGTAGACTTGTCCCTTTCTTTGCCCAGGCTTTGACTTGGTTAGGAAACGGAAAGCGGTAGAATGAGGCGTTAAGTTCAATGCTATTGAGTCCGGAATTGGCAATGTACCAATCCAAGGTCTGGTCTTCATTCCATTCATAAAACCAACCCGAAGTGCCAACGAATATTTTCATCAGTGAGTTTAAATCACTACAGTCTTTACTTTTCCGTTATTGGTTATTGAGCTAACAATCAAATTTTGATCGAGAAATTCTTTACCAAAGTATTCAAAGATATCTTAGGCATAATATTCAAGCGACTTCTTTAGATCTAATCGCAGGCTAATTTTTCCATTACCTTTAACTCATCCAAGGAATTAACAATTTATATTATTATTCTAATCTCTTTTTAATTCTTTTACGAGTTAAGACACAGAAGTCCTATTATTTCAAGATAATCAGTTTCTTAATGGTCTTGTCCGAAATCATTCCGACGCCTTTCTGTTCTAAGGTTAAAACATAAACACCCGAAATAAGACCATCAACCGCTAAGTTATGGTGGTGAACACCAACATCCTTTCTGCCAAAATCAAGCGATTTAACACACCGGCCAGTAATATCATAAAGTTTGAGCCCAACTATACCTGGAGTAATTGTCCGATAGCAAATGTTAAGTTTATCTCGGACCGGGTTCGGATTAATACCAAGTAGCAATTTATCATTGCTTGGCATCGAAGTTGGGAAATCCTGTGCGTTGGTCAGGGAAAATAATTGGGTTGAATCCCAGGTGTACATCCAGAATTCAAAGGTCTTATTACCTTTAAACGCAAAGACTCTATCTTGAGCAAAAGCCAAGGCGCCACCGCTTTTAACTTTTCGAAGGCTCGGTTCTAAGGGCATCGGAGGTAGTTCAATCCAGGTGTCGGCATCAATGAAGTATGCCCAAAATTCATTGCAATTGCCACCTTTCAAGGCATAGATGATGCGACGGTTGCCGTCATAAGTCATTGCTGCCCCGTCCTTAGTTTTTTTCTTCCTTCCCTCAATACCAACAAAGGGTAATGGTTTTTTGGTTATCCAGGTATCATCGTCAAGACTATAGGCAAAAAATTCGTTGTAATACCCTTTTAGGGCATAGATATAGTTACCCGCCCGCACTAAGCAACTACCTTCTTTAAAGTATTTTTGACTAATGCCTAAGGGTGCATCGGGCAAGGAAATCCAGGAATCACCATTAATATGATATTTATAGAATTCTCGGGTTTTGCTGCCTTTTAGGCAGTAGATGTAGCGGTTATCGCCAACTCTTTGATAAGCAAGACCCGAACCGCCTTTAACTCGCCTACCGCTCACCCCTTCCGGTAAACTTCTTTTCTGCACCCAAGTATCAAGATTGGGGTCGTAAGCCCAAAATTCAGTGGTATTGTTTCCTTTCAAGGCATAAATCATCGTGTCGCGCGAATCGTAACAAAGTGCTGCACCCCGTTTTACTCGTTTTTTCTTTTCTGGGGCATATGGTATTGTGCACTTTACACTCCAACTATCGCCATTGATGAAGTATTCATAAAATTCATTAGTATTATTGCCTTTAAACGCATAGATATATAAGCCACGAACGGCAACTAAACTGCCTCCGTATTTAACTGGTTTACCACTTACGCCGGGGCTTATCTCGCGCATTCGAATCCAAGCCTGTGGCGTTGGTGGGTTGACAAAAAACCAGCCGGATTGAGTATCATTAGCCGGATTCATATCGCCAGACAATACTGTGTAAGATTGAAAAGTGTAATTCCCCGAAGATGTGACGATAACTCCGTCAAAAGTAACTTCGGTCGTTTCACCAGGATTTAATGAAACTTCTTCGCTTCGCGAATAGACCAAATTCCCTTCTCGATAAACCTTGAACCAGACCAAGAAGGGATTATTTGTTCCACCATAATTTATAACGCTTACTTCCGGTGTCAATCCTGTGTAACAATCAAGTGTATCGCCGCTATTCGGAACCATTATCTCATTCAATCCGACATCGTTTATTTCGTAGTACCTTATTATTCCATAGTCAAAATGACTTGTGCCTCGGTAAACTGAACCAGCAACATAAATCATTCCCGAATCATCAAGTCCGATTGCACAAGCATCATCAGAGCCGTTTGCCGAACCATTATAACGCACTATCCATTGTTCAGTTCCGCTTGAATTATATTTTACGGTTGCATAATCATAATCGGAAGCCGAGTGATAACTCTTGCCTGTAACATAGCAATTTCCTAATTCATCAAGACAAATTGCTCTTGGTTCATCAAAACTATCATCACCATCGTAATAAGCGGTCCATAGTTGATTTCCATAACTATCATATTTTATTGTTAAGTAGTCGTCACCGGTACCGATGGGCTGGTCGCTTGTTCCGATAACATAGACATTATTCAGGTTGTCAATTGCGATTGATGTCGCAATATCATCATAACCACCGGATCGGTTAAAGCGCCGAAGCCAGGCAGTATCACCCGAGGGATAATATTTTATTGTAAGAAAATCAAAATCACCTGCCCCTCGTTCACTATAGCCTGTGACCAATAGATTTCCGGATTTATCCAAGACCATTGCCAGTGCCTTATCTTCGCTATCCGAAGAACGGGTATAGCGCCGGGTCCAAATTGTGTTGCCAAATGCATCATATTTTATCGTAAGATAATCCTCCATTCCATTTTGCATACTATAACCAGTGACATAACAATTACCTAAATTATCGGCAACAATTGCGCTGGCAGAGTCATAGTTGTTATCTGGTCCATTATAAATTCGCGTCCAAACCGTATCGCCCGAATTGTTGTATTTAATTGTCAGATAATCGGCGGCAGTAGGACCACCAAGTCTCATTCCAGTAACATAGGCATTACCCGAATTATCAACGGTGATTGATGAGGGATAACAATTATAGCCGGTTTGTTCGTATCGGCGCACCCACGCTGTATCGCCGTTACTTAGATACTTTATTGTCAAATATCCAACATTAGTCCCATTGGCGCTAAAGCCAGTGACATAAATATTACCGATACCGTCTAAGGTCATTGCGGTAACTCGGTCTTGTTCGTTGGCACTATTATATCGTTTCGTCCAGAGTAGATTGCCATTTCGGCTATATTTCAATGTGGCGAAATCTTCTTTAGTTGTATCATCCCAACTATAACCGCTGACATAAATATTGCCAAAGTTATCAATTTTCATTGCTATGGCATAATCAATACTATCGCCAGTTCCGTTATAGAACCTAACCCAGGCTGTATCAATCGGCTGCCCGAACGCTGATAAAACTAAGAAGGCAAGGAAAAATGTTGAAATAATGACTTTCCTTTTCATAGTGCACCCCCTAAAAATACCAGTGAGCAAAGAAGGTTGGTTAATATTTTTCATTGATTACATATATTATACCAATAAAATTTTCTTAGGTCAAGGGCAATTAGCAGCACGCAACTAATATCGGCTTTTAAAATCTGTTGATATCTGAATCATTATGCCTACCGCTTTTTCAATAATGCCCAAAACCGACTTTGCCATTTGGTCTAAATGGAATTGATTAATGATCTTAGAAATTTATGCGTTAAAATAAATAACAATTAAAATCTAAAATATGATTTCTTGACAAACCTAAATTTTAAATTATTATGAGTCCGTGGCAAAAAAGCGAATTGGCGTTTTGGTCTCCGGACGCGGCACGAATCTCCAAGCGATTATTGATGCAATTGAGCGCAAGGAAATTGATGCAGAGATTGTCGTTGTTATTAGTAATGTTAAAAATGCCTATGCCTTGGAACGCGCCCGAAATCATAATATCCCAGCCATTGTGATTAATCATAAAGATTTTCCCAATCGTGAAGCATTTGAAAAAGCCCTAATCGAAGAGTTAGACAAAAGAAGAGTTGATTTGGTCTGTTTGGCTGGATTTATGCGGGTTTTAACTCCGTTTTTTGTTAATCACTATAAGAATCGGATTATGAATATCCATCCGGCATTGTTGCCGGCTTTCAAAGGATTATACGGGCACCATGTCCACGAAGCGGTCTTGAAATCAGGGGCTAAGTTTTCCGGTTGTTCAGTTCATTTTGTTACTGAAGATGTTGATGGCGGACCAATCATTGTCCAACGGGTAGTGCCAGTAAAAGACGATGATACGCCCGATACTTTAGCCGAACGGGTCTTAGTTGAAGAGCATAGGGCATATTCTGAGGCGATAAAATTATTTACTGAAGACCGCTTAAAAATTGAAGGCAATCGGGTGAAGGTCTTAGAAAAGGGCAGTTAAAATAATCTTATGGGTAAGAAATTAAGGATTGGGATTATTGGTTGTGGGGCACAAGCCCAACTTGCCTATATTCCGGCTTTTCGGCGAAATCACGCTTGTGAGATTGTTGCCCTGTGCGATACCGATGTGCGAAAACTCAATGCAATTGGCTCGCGTTACAATATTAAAAAGCGCTATGAAGATTTTGATGATTTGCGCAATGACCCGGAAGTTGATGCGGTATTGATTGCAACACCCAATTATCTCCATGCCCCGATGGCGATTGGGGCAATGGAATACGGGAAGGATGTCCTTTGCGAAATGCCAATGGCAGTTAATAGTAGTGACGCTATTGAGATGTGCGAGACCGCGAAAAGAGAGAAACGGAAATTGATTCCCTGCCTTAATGACCGTTTGCGACCGGATGTGATTACAATCAAGAAATTTATTGATGGTGGCGAACTCGGTTCAATTTATTATACCAAAGGTGGTTGGTTGAGAGGAAAAACGGAATGGTCTTTAACCAGTTGGTGGGGCGAACGGTTAAGAGCCGGCGGCGGTGTCTTTTTATCGCTTGGCTCTCAGATTCTTGATTTTGCCCTTTCCCTTTTAGAACCAGCCAAGCCAGTCTCGGTAGTTGGCACAATTTACAAACGCGAGATAGCCGCTGAAGTAGAAGATACCGCCTTTGCACTATTAAGATTCCCTTCGGACTTGGTTTTGACAATTGAAGTTGGCTGGAGCCTACTCCAAGAGAAAGATTTCACTTATTTCAATATCTTTGGCAACAAAGGTGCGGCTTTACTAAACCCAATTCAAATCCATCGCGAGATGCATGGTCATTTAGTGAATGTAACGCCATCTTTACCGGAAAAAGATTTCCAAAAGGCTTCCTATCAACTGTTAGTTGATTTGTTTGTTGATGCCATTTTGAAGGGTATTGAGTGTCCAATAAGATGTGAAGATGCTTTATTAATCAATCAAATCATTGATGCCTTTTATGAGTCGGCTAATACCAAAAAGGAAGTAGCAATAATCACTTAGCGACAATGTCTGAAAACCAACCGCTGACTCCGAAGCCAAGTCCTTTTATTTTAATCCGATATTGATTAATGATTTCTTAATCGTGTGAGGAAAAAAATTTGGTTATTTTTAATTCTTTCGGCTTTTGGGCTTGCGTTTGCTTTTTCGCCATTATCCCTTAGATTTCTTGCTTATTTTGCTTTAGTTAGCCTTTTCTGGGTCATTGAAAATTATAGTTATAAAAAGACCTTTTGGTCGGCTTGGTTCTTTGGTGGTCTTTTTGGACTTTTTCACCTCTGGTGGCTCTATTTTTTAGTTGTGCCAGTAGTTCCAATGACGAAATTTCTACTCATCCTTGGTGTTACTATTCTTTTTGCTTATTTGGGATTATATACTGCTCTCTTTGCTGTGATTACTAAATACACTGGTTTAATCTTTGCCCCATTTATTTGGGCAGGCTTAGAGTTTATTCGCACCAAGACCGAAATCGGTTTTCCTTGGGGGCTTTTGGGTTATACTCAAACCCCTTCTATCCCATTTATTCAAATCGCTTCTATTTTCGGCGTCTATGGAATTTCCGCCTGGGTGGTCTGGATTAATCTGCTTATTTATTGGATAGTAAAGGAATGGCATTCACAAAAAACCCCTGATTTTCAATTAAGAATACTCAGGTGGGTGTTAACTCTTTTTTTGTCTGTGCTCATTCCTTATAGTTACGGACGGTTAAGACTAAAACCTAATCAAGATTGGTTTAAAGTGGCAATTATCCAACCCAATGTTAGCCCAAATGAGAAGGGCGATAGGGAAAGTCTTAAGAAAAATCAGAGCGATTTAATTAACCTAACCCAAAAGGCAATTTTAGCACGCCCAAGTCTTATAATTTATCCGGAGACCGCAACCCTTACTGATATAACGCAAGACAAAGGTTTTCAAGCAGTCCTTCAGAAACTCGTTGATAGCAATAAAGTCTATCTTTTAACCGGGACACCAGTTTATGACCAAGGGGTTAGCGGGCGTTATTATAACGGGGCGGTGCTTTTTGAACCAGGAACAGAACTCCGGCAGGATTATAAAAAGATTCACCCAGTCCCTTTCTCCGAAAAAATCCCTTATGCCGATAGAATACCTTTATTCAAAAAATTAGAGACCGTTGATATGGGTGATATGACACCAGGAAAAATCTTCCGAGTATTTAATTTTCCGTATGGGAATCTTTCGGTCCTGATTTGTTTTGAATCAATCTTTCCTGATTTAACGCAAGAATTTACTAAGCGGGGTGCTGATTTATTGATTAACATCACCAATGATGGCTGGTTTGGTAAGACTTTTGGTCCTTATCAACATGCTGAATTGTCAATTCTTCGGACGGTTGAAAATGGTGTTCCGTTAGTTCGTTGTGCTAATAACGGTGTATCGTTCATTGTTGACCCGTATGGTCGAGTTTTGAATAAAACCAGTTTATTTACCCAAACGGTTATGATTGATAATCTACCGAAACCAATTAAACCCACTTTCTTCAGGCGCTACGGCAATATTTTTGCAATCGTTAGTCTAGGCTTAATTGGCTTGGGATTGGTTTTACGATGGATAAGAAAAAGAAATAAGTAGTTGCGATGACGACATTATGAGGTTAAAGCACCATTTCAATTCCTTAAACTTTTATTTGTCCGATTCGGGCCCTACAGATTTCTTAACGAAACACCCAAGATACCTTCAACTCCGATAACAATAACCATCCCCTTTGACTCAATATTAGCAGGATAGGCGAGTTCAAAATAGATACCGGTCGGTAAAGAAGAATAAATTTTACCCTTTTCCCATCCCTGTGGCTTATAAACCTTCATTCCTAAAAATGGCACTAATCCAAAGACATTTTTTATCTCCTTTGGGTTTTCTTGGATAATCATATTAGGCCAATGAAATCCCTTTAACCCAGCATAAAGATTGAGGAAGTTCGTAGTTTTTTGTCCCACCATTAAAACACCGAATGGTGCCAAGAGTAATTCGTTAAAGACATAATCAAAGCCAAGAAGAGTTGCTAAACCAAACTGATTATAACTCAGTTTATTTGGTCCGCCAATCGTGGAAAATTTAAGGTGTAGTCCAATGGAAGAGTTGTTGGAGGTGTTGCCATGAATTCCAACATCCATATTTTCGGCTATTCCAAACTGGAGATATCCGCCCACGGTTTGGAACTTGGCATGTGATTTATGGGCAATTGCACTGTCGCGTGCCGAGCCAGAAAAATAAACCGGCACGGTTAGATATCCAACATAACTTACATTTCCTACCCCCCGGCTTCGTGCATCTTGGCTTAACGCCCATTGGGAGTAAGCATAAGAGAAAAATAAGAGCAAAATTGTAGAGCAGAAACCGTAACGCAAAGCCAATTTAGGCGGATTGGGTTTGCTTTTATTCGCAAGGCTAAAGCCTTGCCCTACATTTGGGGTTTTCTTTTTCAATTGATTTAGCTATCTTAGACGCGTTGCAATCACTATCGGTTTTCTAATAAACTCGGTCCTGCCATCCTGACCCACCCCTTTAAGATTCAAGAGATAAATGCCGATTGGTAACCTTTCTTTATGCTCATTAGTCCCATCCCATTGCACTTCATAAAAACCGCCCGGCACATTGGTCAAAAGCGTTTTTACTAATCTACCTTCCATATCAAATATCTCAAGATAAAGTTTTTGATTGCTTGGGGCATTGAGCCGAATTGTTGTAAACCCATCATCATTAGGTGAGAAGGGATTAGGCAGGATGGTATCAATCTGCATCTTTTCGGCCGGTGGCATAAATTGCGAAGTGTCTTTTAAATCCGAAGGGAATCGAACCAATAATTGATACCCAGTGCTAAATGGATAATCGGTATCGTATTGACCGACAATCCCAGTTACTCGGATTCGCTTGCCGATATTAATCCAATTCAAAGGTACCATCGCCTTATCCACCACCCGAACCGTAATTGCTGGACTACCATTTCTTATGACAAAATTTTGCGCACCACCCGATGTGACTGGTAAAGAGTTCACATCACCTACTACTGTAATCAAATCGCTCTCCATTGGTTCAGTTAGGGGTAGACCAAAGCCTAATGGTCTGGGTTGGATTGGGTTTAATACCGAATCGGTTAGATAAGCCACACCATTAGCAATCTCAGTAAGACCATTATACTCGGTTACCTTACCAATACATTCAAATTCAGCACCAAGAGAATCAAGCCAACCAATCTCATTTGCACTAACCATTAGTGAATAAGCATTTATCCCACCAGTGCCATCTTGAATAAAGAAACCGGTTGAGTAAGAAGTGCCAAAAATTCGATTTGGTCCGGTTATTCTGCCTCTCACCTTCACATATTGACCTTCGTAACGAGATGAGTAACCTAAAGAATCGGTCATTTGGACATCATTGATTGTTTTTAATGGTAACGCACGCTGAAGGTCACGCGAGAAATCAGTGCGAAATCTTGGCACAATTTGATAGCCGGTATTAAACGGTGGATTAGTGCTTTGGGTATATTGTGATTTTACACCAATCACACTAAAAGTATCTTGCACCGCTAATAATCCAGGAACATCAGAATCAGCATCAATGTACAAGGCACAACTGCCTGAACTATCAAAGACCAAGTAACTTTTATTACCCTCCATAATTAGAGTATTAATGCCGATTCCGGTAAGTTTTACTAAACTTCCCTCATAATCTTCTTGATTAACTTGATTACAAAATAGTATTTTGGGTTCGGGCACTAAATGATTAGTTCCGACGACAATAATTTGAGGTGAGGTTATTTCGGTTTTACCCCGGTACTGGTAAACCGTTCCAGTCACTATTACACTATCGCCCAGTTGGAGTTGAAATATTCTTGTTCCGTCATAAATATTAACACCAGCAGTGTGGTCTTGGATGTATAGGTCGGTTCGGTCAAAAGCCAAGACACCGAATGGCACCGTAACGATACCAGTAATTGTAACCACCGAGTCATACAGGTCAGGAATGGTATTATTATCTAAATCCCGAATCGCTTCGGCAATCGTCATAAATTGAAAACCGCCCCCCAAATCAAACCAGAACCTGGGCATTATTTGATAGCCACCAAAATGGGGCGGATTATAAACATATTGGGAAATTACCCCAATTAGATTGAAACGGGTAGTTGGAATCGGTTTTCCGATAATATCGGAACAATTATTATCAATTCTAATTGTGCTGGTTCTACCTTCTTTATCTTCAATTGTATAATTGGTATAACCAGCAAAAGTATCGGCTGGAGGGTTTATTATTCGCACACTATCAATTTGGATAAACCATCCTTCATTCTCAATATAACCAGCCAAGGTGTCAATCATTGCTACTTCGGGGATAGTCATTGTTTTAGGTAGGATAAAATTATTGTGGCTATGGATCGTTAGGTTTGTAAGCGCTTTTAACTCGGTTAAACCAGCATAGACCGTGCAGCGGCCAGTTATCGTAATACTGTCGCCGATACTTAAACGATTCAAAAGAGTATCATATAGGGCAACACCACCGGTTGAGTCCTGAATGAAACCCGGACCCGAAGAACCAAATTGATTAGCCACGGTAATAATACCGCTGATGGTTACGATGGAGTCTTTTAATAAGGGGATTCCCTGATTATTATTCTTGCGTAAATCGCGGATTGGTCGGGTTTGGCAATAGACTATTGACCACATCCCAAAAAGAAATATTAAGCAAAGATAATTTAACCATTCTTTTTTCATCGCTTAAACTCCTTTTCCAAACGTCTTGCCATCTCATCTAAAGCCTGCTTTGGAGTCTGTTTTAAACGCATTGCCGATTCAAGTGCCTCGCCCAAATATCTTCGTCCGGCAAACCATTCTTCGCCTCTCGGTTCAAAAAATGCGTTTGCCAATTGCGTCAATGTCTCATCCAAACCTTTAACTTCTTTCATAAGACTCTGCATCTCGGGTTCATTTAAAGAACTTTTTCTTATTGGGCAATAGAAGGTAGCGGATGCCCAACGTGCCTGATTTTTCGTATTGGTGAACCATTTAATAAATTGCCAAGCTGCCCCAATCGCCTCAGGTTTGGCTTTTCGAAAAATAGCAATATTGGTGCCATAAGTTAATACCGCTGGTTTATCCCATTTAGGAATTGGTGCCAAACCAACTTCAAATGTCATCTTATCCCGCATAAATGCCCAGGAAACACTGGTTCCCCAAATCATTGCCAACTTCCCGGAAAGAAAATCGTTCTGAGGTTCATAACCTAAGACAAAATTCTGACAGGAGTCTTTGTAGATAAGGTCAATTAGGTACTCCAATGCGGAAACCCCAGCCGGTGAGTTAACTAAAACCCGCTTCGTCTTTTCATCAAAGAAATCACCACCCTTTTGTAAAAGCATACAGCCAAAGAGCCAGGAATTGACTCCACCGCCGGTCCCCCAAATGTCTTTAATACCATCACCATTGGTATCCTTGGTCAATTTCTTACAAACCGCTTTAAATTCCGGCCAAGTCTTCGGAAATTCTTTAATCCCGTTATCCCTAAACATCTTGATATTGTAAAAATAGACAGGCACGCTCTTATTAAAAGGAAAGGTCAAGAGTTTCCCATCCCAGGTATTATCTTCAACAAAGATGGGGAAGATATCGGCTAAATCAGTTGCCGAAAGACCATTTGGTCCTTGAATTAAGGAATCAATTGGTAATAATACGCCTTGTTGGTAGAATTGGGTGGTCCAAGATTCATATACTTGAGCAATAGTTGGCGGACTTTGCACTGCAATTGCACCCATCAGTTTCTGGGCTAAAGCCGAGTAATCACCCATTCCGACCGATTTAATCTTTATATTAGGATGTTCCTTTTCAAAATCAGCAATCATCTTTTCCAGTGTTTTACCGAGTGGACCACCCATCGCATGCCAGAAAGTAACCTCAATCACTTTTTTTGACGACGGACAGGAAAGAATGAATGGAATCAAAAAAAGCAGGCAGAGCCACCGCTTGATTCGGATATCCTTCTTATTCCGTTTTCTGTTCAACCGTTCACGGTTGACAGTCCACGGTTGACTCTTAAACATATTTAACCCGATTCGGGTATACGGTTTAAAGTTAACTCGGTTTTACTTAACCAATTTATAACCTTGTGGCACCTCAAAATCCTTTTCGGGCACCTCACTCAACTTTATTGACTTAACTTCAACATAAGAATAAAAAGCCGGTTCAGTTTCCGCACCTGCTTTCTTTTCGCCTTTTTTCGCTAACGCTTGGGCAAACGCTTCACCCATTCCCTTAGGCATTTCTTCTTCCTCCTCGGTCATCGTTTCTTTCTTGCTTTTTTCACCTTCCAGTGTCCACTTTATCTCAGTCACAATTGGATAGCCCTCAATCTTTTTCAGTTCATCGCTTAGATTCACCATTTTTTTATTTACCTCATCTTTTTCTATTGAAAACATTGAAGTAATAAACTCCGCACCGAACCGTTTCATTTGTTCCGGCGAAACCCTTGTCCCAATTTTTGCCAAGAGTTGTTTATTAAACTCATTCTCCTGTTTCTCAAATTCCTTGATCAAATCATTCTTGGGGGTTGCCCAAAGGGTTATCATCATTGTGCTTTTGGTCTTTTCTTTGGTCTCAATTTTCATTATCGCTAAGAGCCAGTTTGCTACATATTCTTGACAGGCAAAACCGTTTATCTCTTTTTTATTTCCGGTGTTCTTGACCGAAAATTCGGATTTAACTATTTCATATTCTGGTTTTTCGACCTTTTCGGTTTTCGCTTCTTCAGTCAAATCGGGAAACGCAATTGGCGATTCGGTATAAGTTTTTTGGTTATGGTTTATATTCCAGATTACATCTTTATCTAATCTAATAATTGTAACCTGTCGCTTGTGTTTTCCTGCCACTGCACCCAAAATACCACCTGTCATCTTGACTGTGGCATCTTCGGCTTTTTTCAGTCCTTTAATTTCGGTCTTGGTTTGGGATTCAATGCTACCCATTCCGCCAATCATACTAATCTTCGTATAATTCTCAATCACCGCATCAGCATATAATAAACTAAAAGCGGCGATGGAGAAAAGAATAAAAAATCGTTTCAATTTGCCTCCTTTTTCATTTCTCAATTATACCTTAAACAATTGCTTCGTCAACCAAAATATTTCAAAATTACCACCCATTGTAGGGCAAGGCTTCAGCCTTGCTTGCTTGATACAATGTGATTTTCAATTGTAGGGCAAGGCTTCAGCCTTGCTTGCCACTATACGCAAACCTGAAGGTTTGCCCTACATTATTTGTTTTGATATTTAATTTTCTTTAAAAATTTCGCTTGACAAATTCTTTACTTAGTATATAATTAACTGACCCCAGTCAGAAGATGAACAATAAATAATAATGAACTGGGGTATAAATTTATGATTAAATTCACAATCGTCTTATCATTTCAACCAAATCCCTTTTTAATTTAAAAAGGAGGCAGAGATGTATTTAAGCAATATTATTCAAACAAGACACCACGCAATAAATCGCAGCACTACTCGGGCAATTTGGCCTCTGATGCTATCAATTGCTTTCTCATCAATTATTACTGCTTCGGTCTTTGCGGTAACAATCTTTAGCGAAAATTTCAATTCGAACTGGTCAACTACTAACCCACCACCTGGGTGGACAATAACTTTTACTGGTGATACTTCAAGCAATGATTGGCATCGGCGGGATTTGTTTGAGCAACCTTGGTCGGCTAATCCAACGCCTTACGCTTGTATCTTTGGTAGTCAAATTACTGGTGATTCACCCGATTCCTTGATTTCGGATGTGATTGATTGCACCAATTATTACGATATCGTTCTGCGTTGTTCTACTTATTTTCAGCCCTTAATTGGTCCTTACCGCGCTGTCCTACTCGGTTCAACCGATGGCGGATTGACTTGGCCCTATATTATCCGGGATTATACTAATCAAATTGTCCCTGCCCAATTGGAGTTATTTAATCTTCCTTGGGCATGGAACCAACCTTTGGTTCGTTTTTGTTGGGTAGGCGAAGGCGACCAAGCCGGTTTGGGTTTTTGGTGTATTGATAATATTACTTTGACCGGCCTAGCCGTCAATGATACCGACATCGCCACAATTAGAATTAGAAGGCCAAAGCGATTTGAAATTCCTGGTACCGTGACACCGATAGTTAAATTTATGAATGTGGGACGAGATACGCAATACAATGTGGCGGTGACCTGTTCCATAATCCATCTACCTGATTCGGTTGTAGTTCATTCGGTGACGGATACAATTGATACCTTTCCGGCCAATGATTCGATTGTCCACTATTTTTCGTTTGCTTGGACAGCGGATACCGGAAGATATAAGGTGTTCGCCTTCTGTGATGCAGTGGGCGAACAAGAGCGGTCAAACGATACTTTAGACCGAAGGGTTAAAGTCGGTTGGCATGAAGAACAGGAATACGATGATAGCACTATGGTTGGGGATTCAAGTTTTGTTTTTGAGCGGTATGGCTTTGGTTTAAAGTTTGAACCAAGTTTTTATCCAGCATTGGTGGAAAGTGTTAAGTTTTATTTTACGGTCT
>Ga0207433_10005558_pt1 | contig 22417 bp, 18 predicted proteins | sample YelNatPaOPGAMG01_FD_187559 | JGI IMG/M metagenome (GOLD analysis project Ga0207433, IMG submission 187559) | Hot spring thermophilic microbial communities from Obsidian Pool, Yellowstone National Park, USA - OP-RAMG-01 (SPAdes) (version 3) | ecosystem: Environmental > Aquatic > Thermal springs... | reverse complement strand
TGAGAGAATTGATGATGTGATAGAGAACAGGATAAATCCGGAGGTATATGTGGATGCTCAATCTTTAAAGGAAATCTCTCCTGAATCCGTAGAGATAACTGCTGAGAAACTGAAGAAGGCGGGGATAAAAACCACCCTTCATGCTCCTTATATGGACCTCAATCCTGGAGCGAGGGATGAGGATGTGAGAAAAATCACAGTTGACAGGATTTTGACTAGCATAAAACTTACCCTCCCATTTGAACCCATTATGATTGTGTGTCATCCCGGATACTTTGACTACAATTATTCATTCAATTACTCAGTATGGGCTGAAAAGGCATATCGTTCTTTCAGTGAGATTGGCGAGGAATGCTCAAAAAATGGTCTGAAAATTGCCATCGAAAATGTCTTTGAAAGAAATCCAGACAATCTATGCCTTTTACTTTCAAAACTTCCATCTGAAAAATTCGGTTTTTGTTTTGACCCGGGACACGCAAATCTCTTTACGGAGGTGGAAATGAAGGTATGGCTTGAAGCTCTCGGGGAAAGGCTTTTTGAGATGCACATCCACGATAACAGAGGAAGGTATGATGAACACCTCCCTGTGGGAGATGGAAATATAAGGTATGAAGAGATATTCCGCATCACAATGGGCAAAAAATTCATATTCACCCTTGAGCCTCACAAAATTGAAGACCTGAAAAGAAGCATATCAAATTTTTTGAAGATGGTTAAATGAAGCCAATCCTATTTACAATAAATCTTGGATTTATAAAAATTCCGATTCACTCCTATGGAGTTATGCTCGCCCTTTCATTTTTTATAGGAACAATCATTGCAGCAAGATATGCCCAGAGAAAAGAGGGAATATCGGAAGACGATTACATCTCAGCAACAATGATAACAATGATAGGAATTTTGATAGGCTCAAGGATATTTTTCATAGTTGAACACTGGGAAGACTACAGAAGAAACATCCTTGAGATTTTCGCTGTCTGGAAGGGAGGGCTTGTCCTTTACGGAGGGCTCTTCGGAGGCATAATAACTGGAATTATAGTTGCCTGGAGGAAAAAAATACCAGTTGGAAAATATTTTGATGCAGGAGCCCCATCCATAGCACTCGGCGTGTTTCTCACAAGAATTGGATGCTTCCTGAACGGATGCTGTTACGGAAGACCGACGGATTCACCATTCGGTGTATCCTTTCCCGAAGGAAGTTACGCCTATATAAAACATCTGAGAGAGGGGCTTATATCTCCAAAAAGTGATTTTTCACTGCCCGTCCATCCCACAGAACTATATGAATCCTTCGGTGGACTGATCATTTTTGGAATAATGCTCCTTTTGAGAAAGAGAAAAAAGATATACGATGGAGAATACATGCTTCAGTTCCTCATCCTTTATTCAATATTGAGACTAATTGTTGAATTCTTCAGGGGAGACCACCCCGCCTGGTTCCTTTCCACATTTACAACCCCACAGGTTATAAGCATCTTTATATTCATCGTATGCTCTTTCTATGAAATTTTCAGGATAATAAAAAAATAAGAAAGGAGGAATTATGAAGAATAAACTGTGGTTAATAGTAGTGTTAAGCCTTTTCGTCTCTTCAAAAACCGAAGCCCGTTTCTATGACATTGGAGCGAGGGCTAAGGGGATGGCTGGCGCACAGGTTGCTGTTGTGAATGATGCATCTGCAGTTTACTGGAATCCGGCAGCGCTCTCATTTATAAAACCAAAATTCAGTATGGGAATAAACGCATCGGCACAGTTTTATACATACGGCGATTTCATTGGAAAAGCCACAGATATGTTTGATGAATATGTGAATGAGAAATATGAAGGGTATGACAACAAAATTTCTTACATAAAGGATGTCCTCCCAAATAAAGACGAAATTTCGCCGAGCGATGTCGGGCTTCTCATAGGTCTTACAACAGATGTCCTTGACCTGCTTTCATCAGATTTTTACATTGATATTGCCGGATATGCTGGAATTCCAGTAGCAGTAAAAAATTATGGAATAGGAGCATTCTCTTTTTATAAGGCTGGGGCATGGTTTGTCCCTGACCTTGAATCCACAGGAAGTCCATCTCCCGAAGCAACGACGGCAATTGAGAGGCTTGCAGATAATCCTCCTGAACCATCCCAGCATTTCTTCAGCGATGATGTCAGAAATGCCCTCATTAAAAGAATTGAAGACCTGGGCGGCGATTGGGCATTAACCAATCCATCAACAGGCAGGAGATACGCAGAAGACTATGTTTACAGGGTTGAGGAGGGTCTTATAAAAGATGGCTATAAACCTGGATTGAATGAGAAAAAATTTGCGGATGCTGCCTACAGGGTGGCGAGAGGGACAAAGATGATAGAGGATTTCGCTGCCACCGATTACACACTTAACAAAACGAAGATAACCCTGAAGACCCTCTTTCTCACAGAGGTCCCGATTTCTTACTCCTACAGATTGAACGACAAAATTGCAATTGGCGGAAGTTTCAAGGTTCTTTACGGAGTTGGCTATCAAAGGGACCTCAGATTTATGGAAGAGATAAACTGGGATGATTTTAAAGATGAGGCTTTTAAATTTGGAAGCGGAAAGACAAATGTCGGAATAGACCTCTCCCTTCTTTACTCGGAAGGTTTTTTGAGGGCTGGATTTATAGCAAAAAACATAAACTTTCCATCCTTTGATACAAACACCGGGGGAAGGATAAGGCTATATCCCCAGTTAAGGGGAGGGGTCGGGTTCGTCTTCTTTAAAAATCTTTTAACCCTTGCCTGCGATATGGATTTATATCCTGTTAAATCCCTGAACAGGGATATAAAGGAAATGGACCTTTCTCTTGGAGCAGAGGTTAATCTGAAATGGGTTGCCTTTAGAGGAGGATACAGACACAGCCTTACAGAGGGAATGGAACTCGGAGAATTCGGGGTAGGAATGGGCTTTGACATCTACATAATGAAAATTGACATAGGCTTTACCCTCGGCAACTTCGTTGAGGTTAAAGGCTGGAACCTTCCGACAGATGTAAGCGGAGAACTCTCCTTCGTGATGCTATTCTGACCCCCCTTTACTATTTTTTAAAAACAGAATTGTACTGAACATATAGATTATTACCACTTTGTGAGTGTCTCCCCATTTTTATTTTTTTATCTTTTTTGGCGAAAGGGATATGTTGATAAATGGGAATTATTTTATCAAGTATGAATGGTGGGAAGAGGGCGATTTCTTCTTTTATATTCGGGATGAGGGATTTCAGTTTTTCAAAGGGTGTGTTTCCATCCATATACCTTCCGAAGTGTTGTCTTTCTATGTTATAAATATAAGTCCATCTTAAAGCATTATTCAGGAAATCTTCTTCTGAAAAAATTTTGTCAAGGTGAACTGCGTAGAATTCTTCATCATCTATCCTGTGGCTCCTCTCAACAACTCCGTTCTCATAAGCCCTTCCTTTCCTTATCCTTGTCATCCTCGCATTGAGGGGTTTTAGAATTTTTTCCTGGATATGCTTAACCTTCCTCACTGACATCCCTCCCCACTCCTCCCCATTATCCATTTGAAAAATTATCTCTCCTTTTATTCCGTGCCTTCTGAGCCACATTACCACAAGAACTAAAAATCCAATTCCATTAGAACAACTCTTTTCATATCCGTAGGCTACAAATCTTATTCTCGTCCTCACGCAGATAGCAGTGAATTGATACCTCGGCAAATTATTATTAAAAATTGCCTCATAGCATGACCTCGGAAGTGCCTTAATATCGGCAATTTCTTTGATATCAACCTGAAAATGTGTGAGTGGGTCTACAGATTCATGAGGGTAAAAAGACCTCTTGATTCCCGGAATTGTCCTGTATTTTTTGGTTTTTGCCTCATTTCTTTTGAGAATCTTTGCAACTGTGTTCGGATGAATTGAGATGTTGTATTTTTTCTTAATCTCAGACGAGAGTCTCATCGGACCACGATTTTTCTTATCTTTCTCATACAATACCACTACCTCAACCCAATCATCTGTTTTCCTCGGTGAATTCTTCGGGCGCCTTGAAAGGTCTGAAAGAGAACCCCCTTCATTAGCTCTCCTCAACCACTTCCTAACCACATTCCTTGATGTCCCCCACAACCTCGCTGTCTCGGAAATACTCCCTGTCCTCTTGTAAGTTTCAATTAACTTTTCCCTTGCACCTTCTTTGTTCATCTTGTATAATTCCCTGTAAGGAAGGAGCAAGGGGGTGGCTGTCTGCTCTTTAATCATGACGGTCACCTCCTTCATTTATTTTTTGCTCCTTATCTTCCTCTCTAACTCCTTGAAACTCCTTATTCCCATTGCCTCAACGCACTCTCTATAACAAAAAAGGCAACCTCTTTATCCAATTTTATACCTTCTAACTCAAATTTCCAACCCCCCTCCCCCTGGTAACAATGTCCGTGTGTGTCTACAGAATTCTCTTGACCTGAAAGAGAAAAAAGGGTAATTTTTAAAAAAAATTTAAGGAGGTGGCAATGGCTATAAATCTTGAAATGGTAGGTAAGAAGTTAGAGCCGGTGACATACGAATACACGATGAGGGATGTAATGCTCTATGCCCTCGGTGTAGGATGCCAGCCGGATGAACTTGAGTTCATTTATGAAAACGGGCTGAAGGTTCTTCCCACATTCGGAGTGATTCCTCCATTCCCCTCTCTCGGAAGGTTGATAGGTGTCATGGACATAAACATTGCAATGGTTGTCCATGGGGAACAGAGGCTTGAACTCTACAAACCCATTCCCGTAGCCGGAAAACTTACAACTGTTCCACAGATAAAGGCTGTTTATGACAAAATAAAAGGTGCTTTAATCGTTTTGAGGACAGAAACCTTTGATGAAAAGAATGAACTTGTTTGTGCAAATGAATTTGGAACTTTCGTCAGGGGAGAGGGAGGTTTTGGAGGTGATAGGGGACCAAGCGGTGAGAAAAACACACCTCCTGACAGACCGCCTGATATTGTCTTTGAAGACCAGACAACTCCCATTCAGCCATATATCTACAGACTCTCCGGAGATTACAACCCTCTTCATGCGGATCCCAATTTTGCAAAAATTGCTGGATTTGAAAGACCGATTCTTCATGGTCTGTGCACTTTTGGATTTGTTGGAAGGGCAATCCTTCATAAAATCTGTGGAAGAGACCCTGATAAATTCAAGATGCTTGAAGTAAGGTTCAGGGACCCTGTGTATCCTGGAGACAAAATCATCACAGAACTCTGGAAGGAAGCGGATACAAGATATATTGTGAGGGCAAAGACACAAAAGGGGAATGTTGTGATTTCAAATGCAGCGTGTGAAATAAAACTTTAAAAATATCTTGTTAAAAAATAATTCCTGTGTTAAAATTTAAAAAATAGCGGAGGTGAAGTATGTCGGAAGATAAACTCTTTGAGAAATATGGAAGGGAGGTTCCGCCCAAAACTCTTCTTTTCAAAGACGGAGATACAGGAGATGAGATGTTCATAATAAAAAGCGGTAAGGTCAGAATTTTTAAGAAGATAGGAGATGTTGATAAAACGCTCGCTGTTTTGGGACCCGGAGAATTCTTTGGGGAAATGGCAATAATTGATGGAAAACCGAGGTCTGCCTCAGCAGAAACCATTGAGGCATGCAAACTCCTTGTGATAAACTCCGAAACATTTGATACCATGTTGAAGAGCAATCCGGAGATAGCAGTAAGGATGATTAAAAAACTCTCGCAGAGATTAAGGGAAACAAACAAACAGATTGAGAACCTCCTTATAAAAGACAAGAACAGAAAGGTAGTGCATGTTTTGAAAAGCAGAGGGGAAGAAAGAGGGGAACCGATAGCAGGTGGTTTGAAGATTCCTGTAAGCGTAGAGGAGATAGCCTCACAAAGTGGACTTGACGCTCAAGAGGTTCGGGAGGTTATTGAGAAGCTCAGAAAAGCAAGGTTAATATCAGAGGGAGATGGATACTTTGTCGTTCAGGACCTGAAGAAGTTAGACAAATTCCTTGAATTTCTCGCCATGAAAGAAGAATTTGGAGAGATGTAATGGAAATAAGAATTCTTGGATGTTATGGAGGAGAAGCAAAGGGATTCCGTAGTCCAAGTTTCTTAATAAACGGAGAGGTTGTGGTAGATGCGGGAGCTATAACTTCCACACTTACAATAGAAGAACAGAGAAATCTGAAACATATCCTTATAACCCACGCCCATCTTGACCATATAAAGGATATACCATTCGTTGCAGATAATATAATAGGAAATCACAAAGAACCATTAAATATAGTTGCTGAAAAAGGAGTGCTTAAGGGAATTGAATCCCACATAATGAACGACTATATATGGCCTGATTTCAGAATTCTCCCGTCAAAAAAGAATCCTGTCATTAAATTTCTTTCAATAAAGGTGGATACGGTATATAAAATAAATTCTCTGAAGGTAAAAGCCACAAGGACTCATCATATCGTTGATTCAGTAGGCTATTTCATATCCGACGGAAAATCTGCGGTGGGTTTCTCAGGAGATACTTATGTCACTGATAAGTTCTGGGAAGAGGCGAATAAAAACAAAGAGTTGAAAGCCATTTTTATTGAGACATCATTTCCCAGCTTCCTTGATGGCATCGCCAGAGCCTCACTTCATTTAACTCCTGCCCTCCTTAAGGAAGAACTCAAAAAACTGAAAAAAAAGGTTGACATTTATGTCTATCATCTTAAACCAAATTTTATAGATACCCTTAAAAAGGAGTTAAAGGAATTGAATCTCCCGAACCTGCATTTAGCAGAGCAGGAGACCATTCTTAAGATATAAATGCTTGAGTCCACAGAGAATAAAAGGCTTGTGAAAGGCAAGGTCCCTCCTGACCTGTGGATGAAATGTCCTGATTGTGAGAATATCGTTTACAAACCAGAAGTTTTAAAAAACTTTAAGGTGTGTCCCAAGTGCAATTACCATTTCAGACTCTCATGGAAGGAATGGCTTGAAATCCTTATAGATAAGGACAGTTTTGAGGAGAAATTCAAGATAAAACCTTTTGACATACTCGGTTTCAAAGATACTATCTCTTATGAAAGCAGATTAAAATCTGCCCAGGAATCCACAGGAACCGAGGAAGCAATAGTTACTGGAAAAGGGAAAATCAACAACCGGGATTGCTTTGTCGGCATTTTTGAATTTTCCTTCATGGGAGGAAGCATGGGAGTTGTGGTAGGAGAAAAAATTGCAAGCCTTTTTGAAAACGCAATAAATGAGAACTTACCAGTATTGCTCGTTATCTCTTCTGGAGGAGCAAGGATGCAGGAAGGAATGTTTTCGCTTATGCAGATGGCTAAAACAGTGGCAGCAGTAAGCAGTTTTAAAAAAAATTGCAAAAAGCCTTATATATCCGTTTTAAGCGACCCGACAACAGGAGGAGTGGCTGCAAGTTTTGCCTTTCTCGCCGACATTGTAATAGCAGAACCAAAATCCCTCATAGGGTTTGCTGGACCGAGGGTAATAGAACAGACAATCGGACAGACCCTTCCACCAGGCTTTCAGAAGGCTGAATTTCTGCTTGAAAAGGGTATGGTTGATCTAATAGTTGAAAGGAAAGAACTCAAAAACAAGATTTCAAAGTTATTTCATCTTCTCATAAAATAAAAATGAACTTAAAAGGCTGGGTTTTGAGAATAAAACCGAAATTCGTTGAACCTGTCAAAATTCCGAAATGGAAATTGAGAACCATCCCCTTTTAAAAAACAGGGTTGAATGGAAGATTGAATTTGGATTAGACCGTATTAAAAAAATCTGCTCTTTTTTGAAAAACCCTCAAAACTCCTGTCCCTCCATCCTCGTTGCAGGAACAAATGGAAAGGGAACGGTAGCAAAGGTTTTAAGCGAAATCCTCAAAAGAGCAGGAAAAAATACAGGACTTTTTATCTCACCCCATCTACAAAGAATAACAGAAAGAATCAGCATAAACTCTGAGGAGATAAGCGAAGAGGAATTAGAAAATTCCCTTGACGAAATCCTGAAAGCAAAAGAAACTTGTGGAGTTGAACTCACCTATTTTGAAGTCCTTACCGCATCCGCCTTCCTCATCTTCAGCAGAAAGAACCTTGACTTCATGGTTCTTGAGGTTGGAATGGGAGGAAGGCTTGATGCAACGAACATAGTGGAACCAGCTCTCTCCATAATTGTGAGCATAGGGCATGACCATGAGAAATACCTCGGAAGAAAATTAAAAGATATAGCAAAGGAAAAGGCTGGGATTGTGAGGAAAGGGGGAAGGGTGATTCTGGGTGAAAACAGAAAATTCCTGATAGATGTGGTGAAGGAAAAGAAGCCTGAAAAAATCTACATCTATGGAAAGGACTTTTTCATAAAAAAGAATGGCGAAACCGCTTTCTTCAAAGGCATCAACTCTTTCAGATTCTCCATCCCTCCCCTTTACCCATCAATACTTCTTAAGGACTTTGGAATAGGCATCTTTTCTGCTGAACTGTTCGGGGTCTCGGTAGATAAAGAGGTCTGTGAGGATGTGATATTTAATATGAGATGGCATGGAAGGTGTGAGATTATCCCTTCATCTCCACCGATAATAATGGACGGAGGCCATAATCCTGAGGCTGTGAGAAACCTCATCAGGTTTATCAAAAAGGACATAAAACTTAATAAGGTTTGCTCCCTCCTCGGATTCATGAGGGATAAGAAGCCTGAAAGACTCCTGCCCCTTTTCAAAGAGGTTTCAGAACATATCTTTCTTACGGAAATTCCAAATGAAAGGAGCTGGAAGGCAGAGGATTTTTCAGTTTTTGCAAATAGAATTTTCAAAAACCCCTCTGAGGGCTTTGATTATGCATGGGAAAGAGCGAAGAATTTGAAAATTCCACTTCTTATTAGCGGTTCCTTCTACCTTCTTGGAGTTTTGAGAAAAAGGGCATTGTCGGTTTCAAAATAACCGGTTGAAATTATTCCCCTTTCTCCATTTGCTATTCTCATTTTTTAAAAAATCAACCCATGAGACCTTCTCCCTTTAATTTTCCCTTTTGAAAAGAGGAGACAGAAAAGAGCAAACCCTTCCCAAAGGGAAAATCTCAGATTGGTTGCTTCCCCCTTCCCTTTTCGCTACTAATCTTTACAGGGGGGAGATGAAAAACCCTTCCCAACCTTCCCTTGCACCCTTAATTACCCCCCTCTTTGAAGAGGGGGGACACAGGGGGGAGATGAAATCCCTTCCCAACCTTCCCTTACGAAGGGAAGGAGCAGAGGAAACAGATCAGATAATTTCTCCCCAACCCTCCTTTACGAAAGGAGGGAGTAAGGTAAAGAAAAATGGGAGGGAAATGAGGTCGGGAAGGAGCAGAGGAAAGAGATCAGATAATTTCTCTCCAGCCTTCTTTCTCCTTCAGCCTACCGCCTTAAGCCCTCAGCCTTCAGCCTATCAAAGGATGAACCCCTCCCTCAATTCGGGAAAAGGCACTGAAAAATGATTCACCCATCTAAAAGGAAGGATTAGATTGGTTGCTTCGCTCATTACCTCAAATTCACCATCCCTGCCCAGCCCACTTCTTTTATAAACTTATCCTTCAGTTTTTCATCATAGATTTTTACAGGAAGTTCTTTTGCCTTTTCCCAGAACCAATCATCATAATTCCTCTTCTGGACGCTCACTGAATCAACTATGTATTCATCCCCTTCTTTCTTAACAAGTCTTATTACCTGATAACCCTCCATCCATTCAATAACATCCGGATAGACCATTCCCTCTTTTAATCCTTTTAATAAATCAATTATCCTCTCTGCCTGCCCTGAACCACTTCCAGTTTCCTTTCTTTCGTCAATTGACTTTCCCTCAAACCGCAAAATCCCCTTATCCTTTGATACACTGAGCCTCTTAGCCTCCAGGTCCATCTTCTCTGCTATCTTTTTGAAGGAATGAGGAGATTTCTTAACTGCATGGAGAAAGTCCTCCATCTTCTGGAACTCTCTTTTGTGAATATCTCTTGATTTCAGAAAAACCTCATTGTAAAGAAACCTCTCTGCATAAACAATGCGGACAAATGTCTTGATGTAATCTCTTCTGTTCCTTCCATAGATTCTTTTTATCCTTTCAAGAACATCTGGCGCCTTCGTGTTTTTATCAATCCTCTCTGCCTCTCCCTCAAGAATTGACTCATCTATTTTGTATCCAAGGGATTTAAGAACCTCCTCTGAAAGATAACCCTTGATCAGCTGTGCAAGTGCCACATAATCCTTTCCGCTTCCCGGATAATACACCTCTGAAACCCTTTTTCTGAATTCAATATCCCTGGATGTAATTTTCGTATCCCCGACATCGCATAAATTTTTTGTGCAGGAAGAAAGTGATAGTGAGATAGATAAAAAGGCAGTAAATAAACCTTCTATTTTCATAATTGCCTCCAGACCTCTTTTTTATCCGAACACACTTTCATTTATTTTTATTCAAGTATTTCTTGAGCCCAATGTCAAGAAAATGCTGGAGACCAACAAAGAAATGTAATGCTATGGCATAAGACACAATGGTTTTGGAATTCAAGGTAATATGAAACTTCTTTTAATATAGATTCTTTATGCGGAGAGTAGATTTTAATCACTATTTTTGTAAAATATGAACATGAAAACCGATTTCATTGAAATGGAAATTGCGGTTATAGGAGTGTCAGAAAACGAGGAAAAATATGGTCACAAAATTTTTAGGGATTTGCTGAACGCAGGTTACAAGGTTGTGGGTGTCAATCCTAAAGGTGGGATGGTGCTTGAAAAAGAAATATACAGGTCTATTGAAGAAATACCTCATAAAATTGATCTTTTGATATTAGTTGTTCCTCCAGCGGTTACAGAAGAGATTGTTGAAATTAGTAAAAAACTTGGAATTAAGAGCATATGGATGCAACCCGGTTCAGAATCCGAAGTCGCTATTAAAAAGGCAAAGGAATATGGTATACATATAACCTTTAATAAATGCTTCATGAAGGAAAATGGGCTATGGTAGTTCTTCTCTTCATTTTTACAATTCTACATTAGTGTATAAACTTAGCGCTTTCAAAAATACCCATACCATTTAAAATTTCATTTTAAAAAACAAAATCCCTTTTTAAAATTAGAGGGTAAAGAATTCAAAAATTATTGATAAAATTTTATATTGCGTTAAAAGAGAGGAAGATGAAAGCAAAAAAGAGAACCTCTCTCATACCTCTTCTTCAGGAAATTCAGAGAAGGGATGGTTATATATCAAAAGAAGGGATAAAAGAGATTGCTGAAAAGACAGGAGCGAGTATCAATGAAATATACGGAATAGCAAGTTTTTACACCCAGTTCAGATTTACCCATCCTGCAAAACACTGCGTAAATGTTTGTCTCGGAACAGCCTGTCATGTAAAAGGCGGTATGGATGTCCTTGAAGCATTTGAGAGGGAATTAAAAATCAAGGTTGGAGAAAGAACTTCTGATGGTGAATTTGAACTTCAGAGGGTGGCATGTGTGGGTTGTTGCGCCCTTGCACCGGTTGTGGTAGTTGATGATGAGGTTCATCCAAAGAACTCTCCAGGCAAAATAAAGGAAATAATTGAAAAATATAAAGGGAAGAATGCCTGAAGAAAAAACCATATTTGTCTGTCAGGGAACTGGATGTGTTTCAAACAAAAGCATTCCACTTTATAATGCCCTGAAAGAGGAGATTGAGAAAAGGGGTATAAAGAATGTTAAGGTTGATTTTACAGGATGTCACGGATTCTGTGAAAAGGGTCCGCTTGTGATTATAGAACCCGACGGCATTCTTTACACTCTTGTTAAACCCCATCAAGCAGGAGAAATTGTTGAAAGGCATATTGTAAAAGGCGAACCGATGAAAAATCTCTTCTACAGGGATCCTGTGAGGAACGAGGAAATTCCATTATACAAGGAAATAGGTTTCTATAAGGGGCAATTGAGACTTATCCTTAGAAACTGCGGGAAAATAAATCCTGAAAGTATTGATGATGCATTAAAAGTTGGTGCTTATACTGCACTGAGAAAAGCGCTCTTTGAAATGAAGCCTGAGGAAGTTATTGAAGAAATAAAAAAATCGGGGCTCAGAGGTAGAGGAGGCGCAGGTTTTCCAACAGGATTAAAATGGGAGGCAACGAGAAAGGCAAAGGGAAAGGAAAAGTATATTATATGCAACGGAGATGAGGGAGACCCCGGAGCATTCATGGACAGGTCTCTTCTTGAAGCAGACCCTCATTCTGTGATTGAAGGGATGATAATAGCAGGCTATGCAATAGGAGCAAAGCAAGGATTTGTATATGTTAGAGCAGAATATCCACTCGCTGTTAAGAGATTGAGAAAGGCTATAAACGAGGCAAGGGAAAGAGGTTTTCTCGGAAAATCAATACTTGGAAAAAAAGGATTTGATTTTGATATTGAAATAATGGAAGGAGCGGGTGCATTCGTTTGTGGCGAAGAAACTGCTTTGATTGCATCCCTTGAAGGAAAAAGAGGGATGCCGAGGCAGAGACCTCCTTATCCTGCAGAAAGGGGTTATAACGGAAAGCCCACAAACATAAACAATGTAAAGACATACGCATCCGTCCCGGTGATAATAGGCAGGGGAGCGGATTATTATGCGGGTATAGGAACAAAAACGAGCAAGGGAACAATGGTTTTTGCATTGACTGGAAAGATAAACAATTCGGGGTTAATAGAGGTTCCGATGGGAATAACACTAAGGCAGATAGTATATGAAATTGGTGGCGGAATTCCAAAGGGGAAAAAATTCAAGGCTGCTCAAACAGGGGGTCCATCGGGAGGATGCCTTCCAGAAACATTTCTTGATGTTCCAATAGATTATGAATCCCTCACATCCGCTGGTTCAATGATGGGTTCCGGAGGAATTATAATTGCAGATGAGGATACATGCATGGTGGATTTTGCAAAATACTTCCTTGATTTTACACAGAAAGAATCATGCGGAAAATGTGTTCCTTGCAGGGTTGGGACGAGACATATGTTTGAGATATTGAAAAGAATAACAGAAGGAAAGGGAAAAGACGGAGACATTGAACTCCTTGAAGAACTTGCAAAGACAGTGAAAGAAACCTCTCTCTGTGGTCTCGGACAGACCGCTCCAAATCCAGTTCTCACAACAATAAGGTATTTTAAGGACGAATATATTGCTCACATAGAAAGAAAGGAATGCCCTGCGAGGGTTTGTAAAGAGCTCATCTCCTTTTACATACTCCCTGAAAAGTGCGTTGGATGCCTCTTATGCCTGAAAAACTGTCCAGCGGGCGCTATAACAGGAGAGTTGAAAAAGGTTCATGTCATAAATCAGGAAAAGTGTGTCAAATGCGGGGTATGCTATGAAGTATGTCCTCCAAAGGTAAGTGCGGTTGTTAAATTGACAGGAGAAGAAAGGAGGAAAGCAGGTGCCTGAATACATAAGGGCAATAATAAATGGTAAAGAAGTAAAGGCTAAAAAAGGAAGAACTATTCTTGAAATTGCAAAGGATGAAGGTATATATATACCAACCCTATGTACCCACAAGCTTTTAAGCCCTTATGGCGCCTGCAGGGTATGTGTGGTTGAGGTTGAAGGGGTTCAAAGGCTTCTTACATCCTGTAACACCGAACTTAAGGATGGAATGATTATAAATACAGACACGGAAAGAGTAAAAAGAGCAAGAAGAGAAATTGTAGAATTCATGCTTTCAGAACATCCATCAGCCTGCCTTCTCTGTCCCTATCAGGAGGAATGTTATAATATTCAGCACTGCAATGTTAAACTTGGAACAGTCGTGGGATGCAGGTTCTGCGCAAAGGATGGAATATGTGAATTACAAAAGGTCGTAAGGGAACTTGAAATTAAAGAAATCTCCCTTCTGTCTGTATACAGGGGAATACCCCCTGAAAAAGATGACCCATTCTTTGAAAGGGATTATAATCTTTGTATCCTGTGTGGAAGATGTGTCAGGGTATGTCAGGAAGTAAGAATGACAGGGACTCTCTCATTTTTAAAGAGAGGACCCAGCACCAAGGTCGGAACCCTATTTGACATATCCCATCTGGAAGCAGGATGTGAATTCTGCGGTTCCTGTGTGGATGTATGCCCTACAGGTGCCCTTATTGAAAGGACAAGGAAATGGAAGGGAGTGCCAGACGAAAGAATCAATAACACCTGTCCATTCTGTTCCATGAATTGTGATGTTATAATGGATGTAAAGAAAAAAGAGGTATTTAGCGTTTCTTCAACGGAAGAAGGGTTGTTATGTTCAAGTGGAAAATTCGGAATAGTAGGCATGTTCCTTTCTAAAGAAAGGACAAAATCTCCTTTAATAAAAGAAAAAGGAGAGGTCTCGTGGGAGGAGGCTTTATCCTTTGTATCAGAAATTTTAAAGTCCCATAAAGAAGATGAAATCGGAATGGTTCTCTCTCCATCCCTGACAAATGAAACAATATCCTCCGCCATATCTTTTGCGGAATCTATGGGAATAACCAAAATAACATCACCCGCACTTAGATGGGAAGGTTCAATCTATTCAGAAATTTTGTTAAACAAAAAACCAAAGATTTCCTTGTATGACCTTTTAATAGTTTCTACCCAACTTCCTGCTCCCCTTGAGATAGAAGTCAAACACCTTTCTGCTGATGGAGGGGATGTATATGAATTCAATCCCTCCGAAACATTTCTTACAAGGCATGTGAATTCATTCAGGTGCATTCCTGAACCTTCTTTTGTGCCATTAATGCTTCTAAAAGCAATAAGGGAAAAATCAGACAAAAAGTTAGAAATTGACAACATCCTTAATGAGGTTGACCTCAAAACCGCATTATCTCTCTGTGGAATCTCTGAAGGAGAACTTGACGAATTGATAGAAGGTGTAAAGAAGGCTAAAAAGAAAGCGTTCATTTACGATATAAACTCAATTCATCCATTTATAGTTAAGGTCTTCTCAGAAGTTTTTTCCATTGATATAATCCCTGTAACCAAAGAGGGAAATGAAAGGGGACTTATTGAATTGTCTCACGAGATGATGCAGTATGATAAATTCCTATCCGATGAAAAAATAAAAGTGGTGTATTCAATAGGAGTTCCGTATGCGGGGAATGGTAAAAAAACTATACTTCAGGATCCGTTTTTAGTCTCTCAAAATGGTTACTGGGATGTGTTTCTGCCAGTGTTTTCTTATACTGAGGAAAATGGAATTTATACTAATTTATGGGGTAAAAAGAAAAAATTAACAAAAATCTCCGAGCCTGACTTTGGAGCATTTTCGAATATCAAAATTATGGAGGAGATTTTGAAAAAATTGGGAAAATCCCTTTCAAACAAGAAAGGGACAACCAAGAAGAAGTCTTCAAAGAATGGATTTTCATGGAGTCTTCCTTCTGTTAAAAAAGAGGATGAATTTTATATCTATCCAAAAACCTTTACCAATTTCTTTAATGGTTTTGAACTTCATTCAAACCTTAAGGGTTTTAAAAGAATAATGGACGGAGAAGGAATTTACATAGGTGAATCCGATGCAAAGAACCTTAATTTAAAAGATGGAGAAAGGGTGGTTCTGAAAATTGGAGAAGAAAGAACTGAGAGAGTTCTCTATGTAAAAAGGGATATAAAAGAAGGAGTTGCTGAGATCGTTCCATCGTATAAGGAGATGAAAGAAATTCTTTCAATGAAAGCAAAAGGAATAATTCCTAAGGGAAAGATTGAGAGATGAAGAAAATTTTAAGAATGAAAAAACTCATACCAAATTTCAATGAGATGGTAGTATATCATCCCTACATAGCAAAAAAGGCAAGGGGCGGACAGTTCGTAATTGTAAGAGCAGATGAGAAGGGAGAAAGAATTCCTTTAAGCATAAGCGATTACAACAGGGATGAAGGGACAATAACGATTGTTTTTGAAGAAGCAGGTGTTTCAACCAGGAAACTGGCAATGAAAAAGGAGGGAGAGGTGCTTCCTACTCTAACTGGTCCTCTCGGGATGCCGTCGGTCATTGAAAAGTTTGGAAAGGTTCTTTTGATAGGTGGATGTTATGGAATAGGAGCCATCTATCCACTTGAAAAGGAACTCAAGGAGATGGGCAACACCGTAATAGTCGGGATTGAAGCGAGGTCATCAGCCTTCCTTTTCTGGAGGGAAAGGCACATAAATTGTGCTGATGCATTTTATCCCCTTACAAGGGATGGTTCCGAGGGATTAAGAGGACATGTGGATACAATTATAGATGCGGTTTTAAAGGATTTTGGAAGCATAGACAGAATTTTTGCAATCGGATGCACATTGATGATGAAGAAGGTAGCAGAAAAGACGAAACCCCTGGGAATAAAAACAATTGTGAATTTAAACCCAATTATGATAGATGGAACAGGAATGTGCGGGGTTTGCAGGGTAAATGTTGGAGGAAAAATGAAGTTTGCCTGTGTTGACGGTCCTGATTTTGACGCCCATGAAGTTGACTGGGATGTTCTTATTATGAGAAAGAAAGCCTATCTGGATGAGGAACTCACATCTTTGACGATGATGGAGTGCATGAAGGATTTTTAAAAGGAGAAGAAGATGCCAAAGGAAATAAAGCTTGAAAGAACACCGATGCCAAAACAATCTCCAGAAGAAAGAAGGAAAAACTTTTTTGAGGTTGCTCTTGGATATACCCCGGAACTCGCCATGGAGGAAGCGAAGAGGTGCCTTCAGTGTAAAAAACCTTTATGTGTTCAGGGATGTCCTGTTGAGATTAGTATCCCTGAATTTATAAAGCACATAGCAGAAGGGGATTTTGACAGGGCAATAAGGAAGTTGAAGGAAAAAAATCTACTTCCCGCAGTATGTGGAAGGGTTTGTCCGCAGGAGGAACAGTGTGAAAAGTTCTGTGTGCTTGCAAAAAAGGAAGCTCCTATAGCAATAGGAAGGCTCGAAAGATTTGCTGCGGACTGGGAGGCGAAAAGCGGAAAAATTCAGATTCCGGAAATCCCTTCCCCCACAGGTAAAAAGGTGGCAATTGTTGGTTCTGGTCCAGCAGGTCTCACAATAGCAAGCGACCTCATCCAGTTAGGACATTCGGTAACTATTTTTGAGGCACTCCATGCTCCAGGTGGTGTCCTCACATACGGAATTCCTGAATTTAGACTTCCAAAAGAAATAGTTTACCGAGAGGTTGACTTCATAAAAAAACTTGGTGTTAATCTCATGCTTGATTTTGTCATAGGAATGACAGCCACCCTTGATGAGATTCTTGAGGAGTTCAATGCGGTTTTTCTTGGGACAGGAGCCGGACTTCCATGGTTTATGGAAATTGAAGGGGAGCACTACAATGGAATATACTCTGCGAACGAATACCTCACAAGAAACAATCTCATGAGAGGTTATGAATTCCCGAAGGCTGATACTCCTATAAAAAGGGCAAAGAGGGTAGCAGTGATAGGCGGAGGAAATGTAGCAATGGATGCTGCGAGAACAGCTTTGAGACTTGGAGCTGAAGAGGTCAGAATTGTCTATAGAAGGTCAAGGGCTGAGATGCCAGCAAGACTTGAAGAAATAGAAAATGCTGAGGAAGAAGGAGTAATTTTTGAATTTTTAACACTTCCAAAAAGATACATTGCTGATGACTTTGGATGGATAAAGGAAATTGAGTGCATAAGGATGAAACTCGGTGAACCCGATGCCTCAGGAAGAAGAAGACCAATTCCAGTTGAGGGTTCAGAGTTCAGAATTCCCGTGGATGCGGTGGTTGTATCAATTGGGCAGTCCCCCAATCCATTGATTCCAAAAACAACAAAGGGACTTGAAACAGGAAAATGGGGTAATATAGTTGTTGACCCAAAAACTGGAAAGACATCAAAAAAGGGCGTTTGGGCTGGAGGAGATGTGGTGAGGGGTGGAGCGACTGTTATTCTCGCAATGGGAGATGCAAGAATAGCAGCCCGTTCCATGCACCAATACCTTATGGAAGGGATATGGTAGAAATCATTATCCCGAATTTTTTAACCCTCTAAACAGTTTTTGAAGAAGAGAGGATACACTTAATAATTTTGCAAAATGTAAAAGATATTTTTCGTCCAATTTCTCTATTATAAAAAGCAGAACATCCTCGGGTTTCACGGCAGGATGTCCTTGAAATGGGGATAAATCATTTTGAAAAGCTCTTCCCCTAACAAAATTTTCCGGACTGCAAATTCAACTTCTTCCTCAGAATACTCAGGATGTCTGTTTCTCACCCCTTCTTTTATCAGTTCTCTTAAAAATGCAGAAAGTTCAAAGGATAGTTCCAATTTCCTTTCCGGTTTCACCCTTCTGAAAATTTCAATCTGAATTCTCTCTGCTTTGGAGCTTGTGTCCTTCTTTATCTACCCCTTACCCTTAAAATTTTCCCGAACAATCCTATGTAGATTTCCCCTCTGTCATTGAGGCTTAATGGAGCATACATGCTGTTGTATTCCATCCCTTCTTCTATAAACTTCCTCCACAGAACATTTCCATTATTCAAGTCAAGGGCTGTGAGAAACCATTTTTCCTTTTCACCTTCCTTAATAAGTTCATAAACATATCCTGCTTGAGATTTTCCAGATACAAGGGGAACATTGTTCGGCGCAAACACATCCCTGTTCACCCATAAAAGTTCAACTCTTTCATTTCCATACTCCCCCTTTATTTCATAACCTGCTACTCCAGAACCATCAGGGTTATTGTTGTCAACGATAAACTTTCCATTGACATAGGCAAATGTATTTTCTGTTTGCGATTTCGGATCGTATGAAAATGGAACAGGAGAAGTCACCTCAACAGGACTCCCATCTTCTGTTCTCAAAACTATTACCTTCATAGGGAAGGCACCGTCAGCAAATCCCACATATTCTTCATTTTCACCCATAATGGTGGGGGTCGTTCCCGAACCGTTCAGAAATCTTACTTTTTTAAGGTAGTTAAGAAGAACACAGGAGTAAGAAGAACTTCCTTCCTCGCATTCTATATCATCTGGAGGTGGTCCAGGGTCATAAGGATATTCCCAGAGGCGTTTAAAACTACTGGAGGAGATGTCAAATCTCATTTTGTAAAGTTTTTTGTTCGTTATAACATAAAAATTGTCTTTTCTGTCAAGGGCTGAGGCATTCTGTATCGCCTCTCCCTGAAACTGATAATAATAAACACTTGCTTTGTTTTTGTCAAAAACCTGAAGGAGCCCCAATTTCGCTCCAGGAATATTGACCTTCAATAAGTTTCCCTCTCTTATGTATTCAATCCCCAGGGTCACATACGCTATGTCCATCCACGCCTTCGGTTTATAAAGTGGAATCATTGCGAGAATGGTTTCTTCTTTTGAAAACCCATCTGAGATTTCTGACATGTCAAATTTCATATTCTCTTCAAATCTTCCACCTTTTTCACACAACCTATAAATAGTAATGTCCATAGAGGTCCATATACAGTCCTCATGGTCTATAAAGCTATAGATGCCACCAAGTATACTTGTTATGTTCTCAAAAGATAATGAGAAAGAAGCTATGAGGTTCATATCTCTGTCAAACTTCTTTAATTCATGCTTTCCAGCCAGAGGATTGGAATTCCCAAAGACCGGATTTCCTTTTGAATCAAACAGAACCCATCCGGGTCCCCTGTGGTCAAAAAGTTCTACCTTCAGCGGAGTATGTGGACCGGAAAATTCTGTCCCTGCCTGCTGTGCTGGATTTCTATGAACAATGGGCCATGGGCTCTGAGCAAGACAGGGATGATTGTGATAGGTTTTTTCACCTCCACAGGATATAAAAAGCAGAAACGCAAAACCAAAAATCACCTTTCTCATCTTTTCACTCCTTTTTAATTTTAATCCATTTTTCAGTAATGAGCAATATCATCACCTTCTTCTGCAAAAATCTCGTTTAGTCTATCATGACTCACCTCATCCCTTTTTGTGGAAAATAAATATGTGCACCATCCAAAAATTCTTTTTCCATCAGCGCATATCCTTTTTTCAAGTTTTAACTCCCTTCCAATTGAGGAAAGAAAGTCCGCCATAGGTTTTGCCCTTTCGTCTTTATTTCTTAAAAAATTCTGGACGAGAAGCCCGGTAAAAAGGACATAATCCTCTGAATTCATAACCTCTTCAAGAACTGGCAGGAATTTTTTCTTTTCTTCTATACTTTTTGCAAGATATGAGTAGGCATAGCTCCATCTGAGAAGCCTTACAGAATATCCATCCTCTGCAACCTCCATCCTTATTTTATATGTCGTCCCTTCAATCTCAGGAAAAATTTCTTTGTATTCAAGGAACTCCCTCTCTATTGATTCCCTGTTCATTGGAAGGGATGGAAAGGAAATTTCTTCAACCAGAAGTCTTGACCCCGAGGGGATATTTTCCCTGATATACTTAACCATCAATTCAACCGTAGTTTTGCCCTCAACATAGTGATATACTGTGATGAGAGAAGTTATGAAAATCGGGATTAAAAGGACGAAGCCCGCAATTTTCCATTTTTCCCACCTTGAAAAGATAAAACCGAATAGCAGGGAGATATAGGGAATTGATGGAAGGAAATACCTCGCCCCTGTCTGTGTGTATGTGCAGAGGAGAATAAGGTGAAATATCACAAAAGAAAGGGGCATAAGAATCCATCTCTCCTTTTTCACAAAAATAAAAGAGAAAATTAAGGTCAGTATAATGAGTAAAATGAAAAATCCACCTCCGTAGGAATAGAGGGAGTTGAAAAAAGCAACAGGACCCTGAGTTTTTCCAACCATTCCAACGCCGGTAAACCTGACCATCCATAATGAAGCCCATCTTTCTGAAAGGGATGGGAAAATTTTGAAAAGATATATGAAAACTGTGGATGCCCCGGGGATGGAAATCCAGTTCTTTTCAAAGGAAATTAGAATGTATGGATTTGTGAGAATCTGAAAGAAATAAAAAAGAAAGACGAAAAGGATAAATTTTTTTATCCCCTGTTTTTTTAGGAGAAATCCTGCAATTACCGGGACCAGGAGCAGGGTGTTGTAGGTCTTTCCATTTACAGATAAAGCAGAAAAGAATGCGAGAAGAAGAAAATTTTTTCTATCAGGATTCTCTAAGAAACGCTGGAGAAAGAACAGGGCAATGATGAGAAGAAAAATAGCCATTCCGTCTTCCTTCATTACATGGGCGCTTCTCACATCAAGAGGACTCACCGCATAAAATGCGGTTGTTAGAAATGCGAGACTTTCATTTTTTAATGTGATTCTTGCGAGGAAGAACAATGGAAATATGCCCAGTGAGAAAAGAAGGGCTGTTCCAATTCTTCCGAGGAAATAAAAATTTTCGGGTTCAAGAATAAAATTTTTTTGAAAATCTTTTACAGAGCCAAACTTTCCTCTCGCCTTTCCATATATGTAATAGAGGGAGTATATTCCGAAATTGTAGAGCATATTTGGAGGGGATTTCACATAAAAACCGATGTTCAAATTCTTGCCAAACCTCAGAGCCTCTGTCACAACCCCTTTTTCATCAAAGTGAAGTGTATGAGGAAGTCCAAATTTTGCTCCTGTCGCCCTTAAAAGAAAGGCAAGGAAGAAGAGCAAAAATAGAACAATTGCAGTTTTTCCCTTCATTTCACCCTGTAAATGGTAATTCCATCGCCATAGACCTTAAATCCATCTGGAACAAACTCAGCCACCTTTGTTAGTTCTCCGAGGGTTTTTACATAAAACTCCTTCATCCATTTGAGCCTTCCTTCCTTTGCCTTTTTTATATTGGAATTGAGGCCTTGTCAAGAGGTGCGTCCGTTTTTTGGTTATGCGGTAGGAAGGAAAAAATTTAGAGAAGAAAAACCAAAATAACCCACCCTTAAAACTAAAGAAAGGGTTTTTCAGAAAGCACTTAAAATTCTGCTTGACATTTGTTTTCTGATTTTTTATTATTTAGTTGTATGAGGAAGAAGGGAAAAAATTTTCTGAATAGTTCTCTCTCTCTCTGCTAACTATAAAAAATCAAAAAAGGAGGTGTTTTATGAAGGTAAAAGGTGTTTTTATGGGTTTGGTTTGTCTTTTGATGGCGTGTGAGAAGGGGATTGATTATGGAAGACTAAAGGAACTTCTTTTAAAGAAGGCTCCGTCAGAGAACGAGGTATTTCTTATAATCTCAAAGGAGAAGGGGGAGTATTATCCGGTGAAATCAGGGGAGGTTCTTCAAAGCTGGTTATCCCCTCCATTATCAGAGGTTGAATCAGCAATAATAACAAACGAGACACCTGTCATATTCTGGCTTTCCTTGATTTCTGTAAATGTCCCTCCATCCCCATACGAGCCTTATGAGCCATCACCACCTCCCTGCCCTAACGGTGTGATATGCGGTGATATCCTATATTCCTTTGTTTATGCTGAATTTCCACCTGGTGCAACATTTCCGCAGAACATAAATGAGGGGATAATTGCATTTAGATACGAATGGAGGGAGGGGCAGAATCCAGGAACATCAGAGAACAATTACTGGCAG
>Ga0207433_10005555_pt1 | contig 22424 bp, 18 predicted proteins | sample YelNatPaOPGAMG01_FD_187559 | JGI IMG/M metagenome (GOLD analysis project Ga0207433, IMG submission 187559) | Hot spring thermophilic microbial communities from Obsidian Pool, Yellowstone National Park, USA - OP-RAMG-01 (SPAdes) (version 3) | ecosystem: Environmental > Aquatic > Thermal springs... | reverse complement strand
GGCAACTACGGTGCGGCCAACGCGTTCCTGGATGGGTTGGCCGCGCACCGGCGGGCTCATGGCCTGCCGGCGATCTCGCTGGGCTGGGGCCTGTGGGAGCAGGCCAGCGCCATGACCGGCGGACTGGCGACCGTCGACTTCGTCCGCTTCGCCCGCGACGGCGTGCTCGCCATGTCGTCGGACGAGGCGCTGGAACTGTTCGACACCGCGCTCATCCTCGACGAGCCGTTCGTGTTGCCGGCACACATCGACCTGGCGGCGCTGCGGGTCAAGTTCGACGGGGGCACGCTCCCGCCGATGTTCTTCGACTTGATCAACACGCCCGCCCGCCGCCAGGTCGATGACTCGCTGGCGGCCGCGAAATCGAAATCTGCTCTGCTGCAACGCCTGGAAGGCCTGCCCGAGGACGAGCAGCACGCCGTGCTGCTGGACCTCGTGCGCTCGAGTATCGCCACCGTGCTGGGCAACGCCAGCCCCGAGGCGATCCATCCCGACCAGGCGTTCCAGGACCTGGGCTTCGACTCGCTGACCGCGGTGGAGATGCGCAACCGGCTCAAGGCCGCGACCGGCCTGGCCCTGTCGCCGACGCTGATCTTCGACTACCCCAACTCCGCCGCGCTGGCCGGCTACATGCACCGCGAACTCGTCGGAACGCCCGGGCACGCCGCTCCGGCCGCAACCCCCGGCGAGGACGAAATCCAGCGGGTGGTGGGTTCGATCCCGGTCAAGCGTCTCCGCCAGGCGGGGGTTCTGGAGCTGTTGCTGGCGTTGGCCGATGGGTCCAACGGCAGTGCAGTCGGGGTCGGGAGTCAACCCGCGCCGGCGGCGACCACGGAGAAGAGCATCGCGGACATGGATCTCGACGACCTGGTCAACGCCGCATTGCTGGACAACGATGAGTAGCCGGGACGGTCGGTGAGAATCGCGATCACGGGGGCGAGCGGGGTCCTCGGACGAGGGCTTGCCGCCCGGTTGCTCAGCCAGGGTCACGACGTCGTCGGCCTGGCGCGGCACCGGCCCGAAAGCTGGTCCAGCGCCGGCGAATTCATCTCGGGTGACATCCGGGACGCGGTCGCCGTCACGCGCTGCGTCGACGGCGCCGACGTCGTCGCGCATTGCGCGTGGGCCAAAAGCCCCGGACCCGGGCAACACCTCGGCGACCAGGTGAACCTCGGGGGCACGATGAACGTCCTCGACGCGATGGCGCGGAACGGTTCGCGGCGCATCGTCTTCCCGTCGTCGGCTCACGTCTACGGGCGGGGGGGCGCCGCGCGCACCGAGCACGATGCGACGGCTCCGGTCTTCGCCGGTGGCGTGCAGCAGGCCCGGGTCGAGGAGATGCTGGCGGCCTGCGACGCCGAATCGTTCACGATCCGCTGCGCGCTCATCGTCGGACGCGGCGTCGACAACTGGGTGCGCCGGGTGCTCGCACTGCCGGTGTTTCCCGAAGGCGGCGCCGACGGACCGGTTCAGGTTGTGCATCTCGACGACGCGCTGCGGGTCTTCACCCGCGCCCTCCTGGACACCGGGATCACAGGTGGCCCGGTTAATCTCGCCGCGCCGGGCGTTCCTACGTTTCGGCAGATCGCCGCCGCGGTCGGCCGGATGGTGGTGCCCGTGGGGGGCCCTGTCGCCGCGCTGCTGCGGCGCAGCCTGCCCTCGCTCTGCGAGCTGGAGGTGCTGCAGCGCGCCCCGCTGATGGCCACCTCGCGGCTGAGCGAGGAGTGGGGATTCGATCCGGCATGGAACGCCGACGAATGCGTCGAGGATCTGGCGCTGGGCATGCGTGGCCGGCTGACGGTGGGCAGGCGGGTGGTCTCCTTGCCGTGGCGGCTGGCCACCCTCGACGATCCGCCCGCCGCCGACGTGCCCGCCGCCGACGGGGTGGTGCCCGTCCCGGCCGGCCCCGAAGGGCTCAACGGTGAATTCGACACCCCCATCGACCCCCGTTTCCCGACCTTCCTGGCCACCAATCTCTCCGAGGCGCTGCCCGGGCCGTTTTCGCCGTCGTCGGCTTCGGTAACCGTCCGCGGCCTGCGCACTGCCGGAGTGCGCGTCGCCGATCGGCTGCGGCCGGGGGGGATCATTGAGCGCGAGATCGCGATGCGCATGGTCGCGGTGTTCGCGCACCGCCTTTACGGGGCGATCACGACGGCGCACTTCATGGCCGAGACGGTGCCGTTCGTCAAGCCTGCGACGGTTGTCAGCAAGAGCGGGTTCTTCGGCCCCAGCATGGCGTCCCTGCCGATCTTCGGTGAGGAGCGCCCCTCGCCGGAAAGGCGTTGGGGGCATGAGCAACTGCGTACCGTCCGCAATATCGGAGTATTCGCCGTCAACCAGATCGGCCTCAGTGCCGGTTCGGCACTGGACACCCGGGCCTTCGTCGCGGACATCGACCGTCTGGAACGTCTGGCGGGCGGTGACCTCACCCGCCTCGACACCGGCCGGCTCCTCAGCCTGATCTCGTTGGCGCGCGACCACGTCGTGCACAGCTGGGTGCTGGCCTCGGGGTCCTTCATGCTGTGCGCCGCCTACAACGTGCTGTTGCGTGGTTTGTGCGGCCGAGACACTGCCCCGCCGGCCGGCCCGGAGTTGGTCAGTGCGCGGTCCGTGGAGGCGGTGCAGCGGCTCGTGGTTGCGGCACAACACAATCCGGACGTGCTGCGCCTGCTTACCGAGCCGGGGGAACGCCTCGGCAAGCTGGCCATCGAGGCCCCGGAGTTTCACGCCGCGGTTCTGGCCGAGCTGGATCTGATCGGGCACCGCGGCCCCGCCGAACTCGAGATGCTCTCGACGAGCTACGCCGACGATCCGGAGTTGCTGGTTCGGATGGTGACCCGGGCGATCGGTGCACCGCCGGCGCCGGTCCCGCAGCACCCGCGAATCCCGTTGCAAGCCAAGCCCGTCGCGGCGCTCTTCGTGCGGCAGCTGCGCGACCGGGAGGTGCGCCGGGACAAGATGGTGCGCGCCAACTGGGTGCTGCGCGGGTTGTTGCGGGAATACGGGCGCCGGCTGACCGACGCCCGCGTTGTCGAGACCGCCGACGACGTGTTCTACCTGTTGGTCGACGAACTCGACGCGCTTCCGGCGGACGTGGCGGGGCTGGTGGTCCGCCGCCGGGCCGAACGGCTCAGGCTGGCCGGCGTCGTCCCGCCGGCGGTCTTCAGCGGTAACTGGCAACCGTCGATCGCGTCGACGGCGGTGCTGGGCAGCGGGGGAACGCTGCGCGGCGTCGGGGTGTGCGGGGGACGGGTACGCGGGCGGGTGCGCATCGTGCGGCCCGAGACGATCGACGACCTGCAACCCGGGGAGATCCTCGTCGCCGAGGTCACCGACGTCGGGTATACGGCCGCCTTCTGCTACGCGGCGGCGGTGGTCACCGAGCTGGGCGGGCCGCTGTCGCACGCGGCCGTGGTGGCCCGCGAGTTCGGCTTTCCGTGTGTGGTCGACGCCCAGGGCGCCACCCGGTTGCTGCCATCCGGGGCCCTCGTCGAGGTGGACGGCGCCACGGGCGAAATTCAGGTGCTCGAACCGGGCCCGGACGGTCATCCGCCGCGTCCGGAAAACACCAGCACCCCTTGATTCGACAACAATGACCGAGCCGCGGCGAGTTAACCGCCCTGCGCAGATACCGTTCAGCTCATGAGCTCTGGTTTCGAACCTCGTGATCCCGACTACGAACGGCGAGTGCTGGGGAGTTTCGCTCGGCAGGGGCTGTTGGCGACCTTTGCCGCTCGGCTGGAAACCATCGAGCCGGGAATGGTCGAGATCCACGTGCCGTTCTCGACGGGGCTTACCCAACAGGACAATTTCTTTTATGCCGGTTCTTTTATGCCGGTTCTTTCATGCCGGCGTCGGGATCTCCGCACTCGAAAACGCGTGCGGTTATGCGGCGCTGACTCTTATGGCTCCGGCGACCCGCGTGCTGACGGTGAAATTGAAGGTCAACCTGCTGTCTCCGGCGGTGGGCAGCTTCCTGCTGGGCGCGCGGAGAAGTCGTCCGGCCCGGCCGGAATCTCACTGTCTGGCGCGGCGGCTGCCCGGGCTGAGATTGGCCGTACCGCCCGAAAAGCTCAGCTGCAAAGAAGCCGCCATCCACGGGATGAAGGAGCTTGCCGTCGCCTGGTGACGCGTGCTTTCACCCGACGCGACGACGCCGGGTCCGGGGGCCCGGCCCCGACCCCCGGAGCCGCTTGTACATCGTGTCGGCGGCGAGGACGGCGGGCACGGCGAGCAGGGCGGTCAGCCATCCGGCCCGCGACGGGCCGGTTTGGCCGAGCAGGTGCGCGAGCGGTGGCACATACAGGAAGGCCGCCAGCATCGCGAGTTCGGCGGCAACGGCGCCCAGCAGCAGACGGTTGGTCCGCCACGGAACGGTCCAGGCGGGGCGCAGCGTGCTGCGGCAGGCGAAGGCGTTGGCCACCTGCCCGAACACCACGGCGCTGAACGCGGCACCCGAGGCCGCGAGCAGCGCCGGACCGTGGGGGAAGGGCGCACCGGGTCGCCAGCCGAGGGCGAGGAACGCGGTCAGGAAGGCGCCGAGCTCCACGGCGGCCTCGACCGGGCCCAGCACCCCGAACGCGCGCGCGAACAGGCGCCCGTCCAGCAGGTGCCCGTGCGTCGGGGGCCGATCGAGCACGTGCGCCGCGGCCGGCTCGGCACCCAACGCCAGGGCGGGCAGGACGTCGGTGCCGATGTCGAGCGCCAACACCTGCAGCACCCCGATCGCGAGGGGGAACGTCCCCGCGCTGAGTGCCCACACAACGAACGGGGCGAGCTCGGCCACGTTGTCGGTGAGGTGGTAGGTCAGAAAGCGGCGCAGGTTGGCGAACGTGGCCCGGCCCTGTTCGACGGCGGCGACGATGGTGCTGAAGTTGTCGTCGAGCAACACCAGGTCGCTGGCCTCGCGGGCCACGTCGGTGCCGGACCGGCCCATGGCCACCCCGATCGCCGCTTCGCGTAGGGCCGGCGCGTCGTTGACCCCGTCGCCGGTCATGGCCACGACGTGACCGCGGTGGCGCAGCGCCCGGGCGATGCGCAGCTTGTCCTCGGGGGTGACCCGGGCGACGACGACGCCGTCGTGGTCGAGCAGCGCGCCGAGGTCCGCATCCGCGGCGGGCAGGTCGCGGCCGGTCACCACGAGTTGCTCCGGCCCGAGCAGGCCCACCTCGGCGGCGATGGCCCTGGCGGTGTCGGGGTGATCGCCGGTCACCATGGCGACCCGGATGCCGGCGCGCCGGCACGCGGCCAACGCCGCAGCCGCACCCTGGCGCGGCGGGTCTTCCAGCGCGATCAGCCCCAGCAGCGTCAGGTCGCGCTCGGCCTCGGCCGCCGAACCCGGCGCTTCGGCGGTGGTGAGGTCTCGCGCGGCGACTGCGAGCACGCGCAGGCCGCGGCGGGCCAGCGCCCGCAGCGCCTCGACCGCGCCGGGCGGCACCGCACAACGCGGAAAGACCGAATCGGGAGCGCCTTTGACCAGCACCCGGTTCCCGGTGACCACGGACATGCGGCGCCGCCGGGCGTCGAACGGGAACCGCGCCCGCTCCGGGGCCGCGTGGGCGCCGTCGTCGGTGTCGACGCCGACCCGGCGCGCGAAGGCGTCCAGCGCCGCCTCCATCGGATCGCCGTGCGGGACCCAGCGGCCGTCCTTCTCGCTCACCCGCCCCGACGAGCACCGCGCGGCCACCCATGCGACGTCCCGCAGCGGGGCGTCGTCCCCGGCCCAGTGAACCGTGGCCACGGGTTCGTAGCCGTTGCCGTCGATGGTGGCGGTGCCGTCGGGCATCCACACCTCGACCACCGACATCTCGTTGCGGGTCAGGGTGCCGGTTTTGTCGGTGCAGATGAAGGTCGTCGAGCCCAGCGTCTCCACCGCATCGAGATTGCGCACCAGCGCATGCCGGCCGGCCATCCGCTGGGCCCCCATCGCCAGCGACAGGGTGACGGTCGGCAGCAGGCCCTCGGGCACCACGGCGACCGTCACCCCGACCGCGAACAGAAATCCGGCGGAGGGCGGCGTGCCGACCAGCAGCGCGACACCGAAGAACACCGCCCCGACCATGACGGCGACCACGGCGATGATGCGCGACACGCGGTCGAGCTCTTTGCGCAGCGGGGTCGGTGCGGGCCGCTGCGCCTGGGTCAGGCGGGCGATCCCGGCCAGCCGGGTGTTTTGGCCGATTGCCTCGACCGTGGCCCGGGCCTCGCCTTCGATCACGAAACAGCCCGCCGGCGCGGCCTGGCCCACCGCGGGGTGCTCGGGCACACTCTCGCCGGTGAGCGCCGAGGTGTCCACCGCCAGCGCATGCACGACGTCCAGCCGCAGGTCGGCCGAGATGCGGTCGCCCTCGGCAAGCAGCACCACGTCGCCGACCACCAGGTCTTCGGCCGGCACCTGCCCCGCCACCCCGTCGCGGACGACGGTGGCGCGCCGCGGCAGCAGCTCGCTCAACCGCTCGGCCGCGTGCTCGGCGCGCTGTTCCTGAGCGAACGCGAACAGGCCGTTGAGCACGATGACGACGAAGACTGCCACACCCAGCTGGGGCATCCCCGCGACGAACGCCAGCGCGCCGGCCACCCAGAACAACAGCGCGAAGAAGTGCACCATCTCGGCGAGCAGCCGCCGCCAGGCCGGGATCCGGCGCGCCACCGGCAGCCGGTTGGGGCCCTCGGCTCTCAGGCGCGCCGCGGCCTCCTTCGACGTCAATCCCGCCCGCATCTGCGCGGGACCCGCGATGCTCATCGCGTGCCACGCGGATGTTCACCGTGGGCGTGGTTCGCCGGTCGCCGCCGCACCCAACCGACGGCAATGCCGATGGCGGTCAGGCACAGCACCGACGCGATCACCACGCCCGCCACCACCAGGCCGACCACCCCGACCGCGCCCATGCCACCTCCCACTCGCTCCTCAGCCAGCGAAGACCGGCGCGACGCCGCCGGATAGAGCCCAAGGTCACGACCGGTTGGTGACATGGTGCCCGCGCGGGCTCAGCAGGCGAACGCGAGGCCGACGCCGTCGGGCGGCGGCACGGGCTGCAGGCAGCCGAACGGCTCGATTCCGGCCGTGCCGAACCGCACCGCCGACCGGTGGGCGTAGTTCACGCAGAACAGCCCCGACCGATCGGCCCGGCAGCGGTAGTCGCCGAAAGACAGCGAATCCCCGTCGGCCAGTGCGGGCCCGTCACCGTCGACGAACGGACCCGGGTCGCCGCGGGCCGCGCCCACCTGCAGGTTCGTCCCGTCGAAAAAGACCCAGCCGCCTTTCCATTCGCCGTAGGCCGTCGCGGGCGCGGGCGGGGGATTGGTCAGCTCGACCAGGCAAACCGGCGCCGGGCCGGTGTGTTTGGCGTCGGTCATGCACGCGACTTTGCCGGCCTGGGCGGTGAACGCGATGTCGTCGCCGAGTGGGGTAACGACGCCGTCGCGCGTCGCGGTGTGGAAGCCGGCGGGGTCGGCGGGGTGACCCGCCTCGATCCAGGCGATCACCTGCGCGATCGCGGCGTCCGCGGCCGGCGCGGCCGACGGAGCCGGCTTGCCCGACGCGGTGGTGGTCGTCGCCGGGGTGCTCCCGGGCGCCCCGGTGCCGGGCTGGGACTGACCGGGGTGGCCGTGTGAGCAGCCGGCGACCAGCAACGTCAGCGCGACCAGCGCGGCGATCCGCATTGAGCCAGGCTAGCCGCCCGGCCGCGCACCGGCCCCGAATGAGGCGCTGCGCGCGCGTTCTGCGCGTCGTGTCGGTTACGGTCGGGTCATGCATGAGCGCACCGTCCGCGTGCACACGGCCGCCGGCATCGTCGAAGGTTTCACCCGGAACGGGGTGAACCGGTGGCGATCCATCCCGTATGCCCGTCCCCCGCTGGGCGCCCTGCGCTTCCGGGCCCCGCAGCCCGCCCGGGCCTGGTCGGGCGTGCGGCACTGCCACGGATTCGGCAGCTGCGCGCCCCAGCAGCGGCGCTACACGCTGCTCGGTGTCGGCAAGTACCAGCCCACGAGCGAGGACTGCCTCACGCTCAACGTCGTCACCCCCGAATCCGTTGGTGCGCAGCCGCTTCCGGTGATGGTCTTCATCCACGGCGGCGGCTACATTCTGGGCAGTTCGGCGACGCCGCTGTACGACGGTGCGGCGCTGGCGCGCCGCGGCTGCGTCTACGTGTCGGTGAACTACCGGCTGGGGGCGCTGGGCTGCCTGGACCTGTCGTCGCTGTCGACACCGGACGTCACCATCGACGGCAACCTGTTCCTGCGCGACCTGGTGCTGGCGCTGCAGTGGGTCCGCGACAACATCGCGGCGTTCGGCGGCGACCCGGACAACGTCACCATCTTCGGCGAAAGCGCGGGCGCGCACATCACCGCCACGCTGCTGGCGGTGCCCGCCGCCGCGGGGCTGTTCACCCGGGCGATCGCGGAAAGCCCGGCCTCGGGCATGACGCGGCCCAGGGAGACCGCCGCCGAGTTCGCGACGCGCTTCGCCGAACTGCTCGGCGCGCGGCGGCAGGACGCCGCGCAGGCCCTGATGCAGGCGTCGCCGCAGCAGTTGGTCGACACGCAGCACCGCCTGCTCGACCAGGGCATGAAGGACAGGCTGGGTGCCTTTCCGATCGGTCCGGTCTTCGGTGACGACGTGCTGCCCGCCGACCCCGTCGAGGCGATGCGGCGCGGGCATGCGCACCGGGTGCCGCTCATCGTGGGGACCAACGCCGAAGAGGGCCGGTTGTTCACCCGCTTCCTGCGGATGCTGCCCACCAACCAATCGATGGTCGAGGAACTGCTGGCCGACGCCGAACCGGCCGCGCGCGAACGCATCACCGCCGCCTACCCCGACTACCCCGCGTCCTCGGCGTGCATCCAGCTCGGCGGCGACTTCGCGTTCGGCTCGGCGGCCTGGCAGATCGCCGAGGCCCACGGCGCCCACGCGCCCACCTACCTGTACCGCTACGACTACGCCCCGCGGACCCTGCGCTGGTCGGGTCTGGGCGCCACGCATGCCACCGAGTTGTTCGCGGTCTTCGACATCTACCGGACCCGGTTCGGCGCGTTGCTGACCGCCGCCGCCGACCGGGGTGCCGCACTGCGGGTCAGCAACCAGGTGCAGCGCCGCTGGCGGTCCTTCAGCCACACCGGGGTACCCGGCGACGACTGGCCCGCCTACACCGCGCAGGACCGCGCCGTCATGGTTTTCGACAGCAGGTGCCGCGTCGAGTTCGACCCGCATCCGCACCGCAGGATGGCCTGGGAAGGCTTTTCACTGGCACGTTGACCTGGCACGCTGACCCCATGCACGCCGACACCGAACAAGTCATCGAACGACCCGGTGACCTCACGGCCGCCTGGCTGACCGCGGCGATCGGCGCCGGGCCGGTCGCGGAGTTCACCGCGGAGCGCATCGGCACCGGCCAGATGAGCGAGTGCTACCGGGTGCGGCTCACCTACGCGGACGGGGCCCTCCGCCCCGACCGGCCCGAGTCGGTGGTGCTGAAGGTCGCCGCGACCGATCCGATGAGTCGCCAGACCGGGCTGGCGCTGGGTCTCTACGAACGTGAGGTCTGCTTCTACGGCGATATCGCGCCACGCCTGGGCGGCCCGGTGGCGCCCTGCTACCACGCCGCGGTCGACACCTCGACCGGCGTCTTCGACCTGCTGCTCGGTGACGCGGGCCCGGCGGTCGTCGGCGACGAGATCGCCGGTGCCACAGTCGAACAGGCCCGCCTCGGTGTCGAGGAACTGGGCCGGTTGCACGGCCCGCTGCTCGGGGACCCGGCGCTGGCCGAGGCGCCGTGGCTCAACCGCGAGTCGCCGCTGCGCCAGGCGATGATCACCCCGCTGTATGCCGGTTTCGTCGACCGCTACGGCGACCAGATCGAACCGGGTCACCGCCTGGTGTGCGAACGCCTGGTGGCCTCGTTCGACGCCTACCTGGCCCAGGAGTCCGAACCCGGCCGGATCCAGGGCCTGGTGCACGGCGACTACCGGCTGGACAACATGCTGTTCGGTACCGAGGGGGCCGACCGCCCGTTGACCGTGGTCGACTGGCAGACCGTCTCGTGGGGCCCGGCGCTGACCGACCTGGCGTACTTTTTGGGCTGCGCCCTGTCGACGCGGGACCGCCGCGCGCACTACGACGCGTTGCTGCGGGCCTACCACGAGGCGCTGGGGCCGGACGCCCCCGTCAGCCTCGCCGACGTCGCCGAAGGTGTGCGCCGCCAGAGCTTTTTCGGGGTGATGATGGCGATCGTCTCCTCGATGCTGGTGGAGCGCACCGAGCGCGGCGACCGGATGTTCATGACGATGCTGCAACGGCACTGTGAGCACGTGCTCGACACCGACGCGCTGGCGACGCTGCCGGACGCCGCGACACCCGAGCCGCTGCGACCGTCGCACGACGACGAACTCGCGCACGCCCCGACCGCCGAACCGCTGTGGAGCGAAAGCTGGTACGCCGACTTCGCCGATCCCGCACAGGGATTGGGCGGCTGGTTCCGGCTCGGCCTGATCGCCAACCAGCGGCAGGCGTTGGTGCACGCGCTGCTGTGCGGCCCCGAGATGCCCACGGTCGCCGTCGACGCGCTGGTCCCGCTGCCCGCCGACCCGTGGGCGCTGCGCACCGACACCCTGGAGCTGGGCCACTCGGCCTCCGCCGCGCTGCAGACCTACCGCGTCGACGTCCGCGCAAGGGCCCGGGCGTACGACGACCCGGCGGCCCTGCTGCGCGGGGAGCCCGGAACCCCGGTCGAGCTGACGATGCATCTGGTGTGGGCCACCGACGGCGCCCCGTACATGTACCGGCTCACGACGCGCTACGAAATCCCGTGCAGGGTCTCGGGCACCGTCAGCGTGGACGGCACCGGCTACCGCGTCGAGTCCGTGCCCGGGCAGCGCGACCACTCCTGGGGGGTGCGCGACTGGTGGAGCATGGACTGGATCTGGAGCGCGCTGCACCTCGAGGACGGCACCCACCTGCACGGGGTGAACATCCGCATACCCGGGGCCCCGGCCTTCAGCGTCGGCTACGTGCAGGACGCCGACCACCACCTCACCGAGGTGCAGACCCTCGACGCGCGGGAAACCTTCGGCGCCAACGGGTTACCGCGCGATGCGACGTTGGCCTTCGACCCGGGCGGGATCGCCGCGGACATCGCCGTGCGCGGCCAGGCGCCGGTGCGGCTGGTTTCCCCCGACGGGCGGGTCAGCCAGTTCCCGCGTGCCTGGGTCACCGTCACCACCACGGACGGCCGCCGCGGCGTCGGCTGGGTGGAATGGAACCGCAACCTGGCGACCGGGTGAGCGAAGGCCGGGCCCGTGCGCCGTCGCCGATCGTGGTGATGGGTGTCTCGGGCTCGGGCAAGTCGACGGTGGGTTCGGCTCTGGCGCAACGGTTGCGGGTCCCGTTCGTCGACGCCGACACCCTGCCCCCGCCGGCCAGCATCGCCAAGATGGCCGCCGGCGAACCGCTCGACGACGACGATCGCCGCCCGTGGCTGGACGTGGTCGGCGAGTGGCTGGCGGGCCACCGCGCCGGCGGCGTGGCGAGCTGTTCGGCGCTCAAGCGCACCTACCGCGACCGGTTGCGCGCGCACTGCCCGCGCGTGGAGTTCCTGCACCTGAGCGGTTCACCGGAGCTCATCGGCGGCCGGGTGGCCGCCAGGACGGGTCATTTCATGCCGGCCACGCTGCTGCGGTCGCAGTTCGAGGCGCTCGAGCCGCTCGGCGCCGACGAATCGGGTGTCACCGTCGATGTCGGCCGGGACGTCGAGGCGATCATCGATGCCTTCCTGTCCGCGTCGGCGGCGCGGCGGCCCGACGGGAACTGAAACCCGCTGCACCACAAGTGCGTTCAGCGAAGTCGGCGCCTGACCTTCGAGCCGACCCGCTCCAGCGCGTCCTCGGCCGCGTGGCCGTTCGCGGAATCGGCGAGGTGGCGCGCGGATTCGGCGAGGTGCTCGCCGCGAACCCGGGCGGTGTCGGCCAGTTCGCGGCCACGCTTGCGGGCGGACCGGGCCCAGGGCTGCTCGGCGATCTCCGCGACCTCGGAAGCCAGTTTTTCGCCGCGTGCGCGTGCCTTCTTGGTCAACGGTTCGGCCTTTTCGACGGCCTCGAGGGCCAGTTCGCGGCCGCGCTCGGCGCGCGCCTGCAATCCGTGCACGATCTTCTCGCCGAGCTCGTCGAAGTCGGTGTCGGCCCCGTCCGAGAAGTCCGGCAGCGCCGACGAGACCGCATCCGAGAGCCGCTCGGCCGCCCGGCGGCCGCGCCACCCCAGCGACGGCTTGCCCGCGGTGTCGGCGGCCGCGATCAGCAACCCGCCCAGCAGGCTGAGGTCCGTCAGGAAGTCCTTGCGCTTTTCCGCTTTGCGCTGCGGGTCGGTCTCGCTCCAGAACATGTGCGCGCCGAGGTTGGCAGGCAGGATGGTGACAGCCAGGGCCGCCGACGCGACACGCGGCATCCGCCCGGTGGCCAGCAGCAGGCCGGCCCCGATCTGGACGGCCGCGTTGAGCTGCGCGACGGTCTGCGGGTTGCTCGGAATGCTGCTGCCCACCGGGTCCGGCAACGCCTGCAGGCCCCCCACCGCGGGTGCCGCGGCTTCCGCCGCGGCCTTGGGGTTGCGCAGTGAATCGATTCCTTGCCCGATGAACACGACCGACAAGAGCGGCCGCGCAATTCTGCGGATCAACATGGCAGCCTGGTTACCCCGCCGGCCCGCAAACAAACCGCCGCGCCCGCCGGGCCAAGCCGGTGGACCGTATTCGCAGCCGACGGTTCGCGGCCTCGGCGGCGATAGGGTGGACCCCGTGCGGGCGTTGATCATCGTCGACGTGCAGAACGACTTCTGCGAGGGTGGGCCGCTGGCGGTCGCCGGCGGCGCCGCCCTGGCGTCGGCGATCAACGGCTATCTGGCGGGCGGCCCGGGCTACCGCCATGTCGTGGCGACCAAGGACTGCCACGTCGACCCGGGAGACCACTTCTCCGATCGGCCGGACTATTCGTCGTCGTGGCCGCCGCACTGCATCGCGGGCAGCCCCGGTGCGGACTTTCCTCCCGGACTCGACACCGGACCGATCGAGGCGGTCTTCTGCAAAGGCGCCCACACCGCCGGCTTCAGCGGTTTCGAGGGCGTCGACGAACACGGGACCTCCCTGCTGGCGTGGTTGCGCCGGCGCGGCGTCGACGCGGTCGACATCGTCGGCATCGCCACCGACCACTGCGTCAAGCGCACCGCCGAGGATGCGGCGCGGGCCGGTCTGGCGACGCGCGTGCTGGTCAACCTGACCCGCCCCGTCGACACGGATGCGGCCGCGCGGGCCCTGGCCGAGATGCGGTCCGCGGGCGTCGAGCTGGCCGAGGCGGCCTGATGGTCGTGCCGCTGGATCGGGGGCGTCTCCTCGCCGCGGTGGAGCGCTCGCCGCAGGCGGCGACGGCGCACGACCGCGCCGGCTGGGTCGGGTTGTTCGCGCCGGACGGCCGAGGTGGCGATGGGCCCGGCCGTGACGATGCACATTCCCGCGTTCCTGCGCTATGACCTTCGGGAAGACCTCCGAGGAGGTGACGGCCGGTGGCAGATTGCCCGGCTGCGAGCGTATTGGGAGTTGCCCGCGATGATGCTGCAGTTCCTCGGCGCCGGTTCGGCGGCGATCGGTCCGGCCGCGCAGCTGTCGCGGGGATTGCTGGCCAACCAGGGGTTGCGGGGGACCGCCGGCTTCGTGGCCGGCTTCCGCCGCGTGGGGGCGCGGCACAAGAAGTGGGTCGAGGCATTCCTGGGCGCGCTGGCCCGTGGCGACATGAGCACCGCGGCGCGCGCCCTGTCCCTAAACGCCCCAATAACTTTGGGCGACGACCAGCCCCTCGGTCTCGCCGAGCTCGCCGGGCAACCCGAGGGCGGGGGCTGCACCAGGATGAATGGCGCCGGACCCACCGTGGCCGTCGCGCTGAACTCGGGGCACGGGCGTGCCGTCCTGTTCGCCGACGTGGCCCGGCGGGCCAACGCGATCAACCGGATCCGGTACTTCCCCGCCTGATCGCCGCCCGCGCGACAACACGTGCATCGGGTACCAAGGACACTGGACATGGCCGGCGCGCGACCGGCCGAAACCGAAGACCGGGGAGAACCATGCTCGATGAGCCGATCCCACGGCGGGGCCTGCTGCGGGGTGCCGGCGCGCTCGCCGCGGCGGCGCTGGCGCCGGCCGCGGGCGGCTGCAGTTCCGGCGGCGACGATGCGCTCGTCTTCTTCTTCGCGGCCAACCCGGACGAACGCGACGCCAGGATGCGCGTCGTCGACGCGTTCCGGCGCCGCCACCCCGACATCAAGGTTCGGACACTGTTGTCCGGGCCCGGCGTGATGCAGCAGCTCTCGACGTTCTGCGCCGGCGGCCGATGTCCCGACGTGCTGATGGCCTGGGAATCGACCTACGCCGAATTGGCCGACCGGGGAGTGTTGCTCGACCTGAACACGATGCTGGCGCGCGATCGGGCGTTCGCCGCCGAGCTCGAGGCCGACCGCCTCGGCCCGCTCTACGACGTCTTCTCGTTCAACGGGGGCCAGTACGCGTTCCCCGAGCAGTGGTCCGGGAACTACCTGTACTACAACAAGCGCCTGTTCGCCGCGGCCGGGGCGCCGGCACCGCCCGGGACGTGGGCGCAGCCCTGGACGTTCGGTGAGTTCCTGGACGCCGCTTCCGCGCTCACCAGGCGGGACGGATCCGGGCGGGCCACGCAGTGGGGTTTCGTCGACACGTTCCTGCCGTATGCGTCGGCGGGGCTGTTCGCGATGAACAACGGCGTGCCGTGGTCGACCCCGCTGAAGAACCCCAGCCACTTCAATTTCGGGGACGACGCGTTCATCGAGGCGGTGCAGTTCTACGCCGACCTGGCCACCAAGCACCAGGTGGCGCCCACCGCCTCGGAGACCCAGTCGATGTCCACGCCCAACCTGTTCGCGGCCGGCAAGGCGGCGATCGCGCTGGGCGGCCACTGGCGCTATCAGACGTTCCTGCGCGCCGACGGCCTGGAGTTCGACGTCGCGCCACTTCCGACGGGGCCGGCGCTGCCGAAGGGGCATGCGGCCTGTTCCAACATCGGCGCCACCGGCCTGGCCATCTCGGCGAGCAGCCAACGCAAGGCCCAGGCCTGGGAATTCGTCAAATTCGCGACCGGACCCGTCGGGCAGTCTCTGATCGGTGAATCGTGTCTTTTCGTGCCGGCGCTACGCTCCGCGCTGACCTCCCGCGGGTTCGCCGCGGCCCACGCCCGGTTGCGCAACCTGTCCGTGCTCACCGAAGGTCCGGCCCACTCCGAGGCGTTGCCGATCACCCCGGCATGGGAGAAGGTCAGCGCCCTGATGGACCGCAACTTCGGTCCCGTGCTGCGCGGGTCGAAGCCCGCGACGACGCTGGCCGGGATGTCGCACGCCCTCGCCGAGGTGCTGCGCAACCCATGACACCGATCCGCACACGCTCCCCGGGCGCCCGCCCGCTGCGACGACGCGCCCGGGCGGGCCGGCTGTTCGTGGCGCCGAACCTGGCCGCGGTCTGCGTCTTCATGCTGTTCCCGCTCGGGTTCTCACTGTACATGAGCTTTCAGCAGTGGGACCTGTTCACACCGCCGAAGTTCGTGGGCCTGAAGAACTTCGGGGACCTCACGTCCGACCCGTTGTTTGTCATCGCGCTTCGCAACACGGTGGTTCTCACGGTCGGCACCGTGGTGCCGACCGTGCTGGTCAGCCTCGTCGTGGCCGCCGTGCTGAGCCGGGAAGTCAAGGGCATCGGCATCTTTCGCACCATCGTGTTCCTGCCGCTGGCCATCTCCTCGGTGGTGATGGCGGTCGTCTGGCAGTTCGCCTTCGACACCGACAACGGGTTGCTCAACATCGTGCTCGGCTGGGCCGGGGTCGGCCCGGTTCCCTGGCTGATCCAACCGCAATGGGCCATGGTGTCGCTGTGCATGGTCAGCGTGTGGCGGAGCGTGCCGTTCGCCAGCGTCGTGCTGCTGGCCGCAATGCAGGGGGTGCCGGGAAACCTCTACGAGGCCGCCAGGATCGACGGTGCGGGCGGGATACGACAGTTCGTCTCCATCACCGTGCCCATGATCCGGGGTGCCATGTCGTTCGTGGTCGTCATCTCGGTCATCCACGCCTTCCAGGCGTTCGACCTGGTGTATGTCCTCAACGGGCCCAACGGCGGTCCGGAGACCGCGACGTACGTGCTGGGCATCATGCTGTTCCAGCACGCGTTCTCGTTCCTGGAGTTCGGATATGCCTCCGCGCTGGCGTGGGTGATATTCGCCATCCTGCTGGTGTTGACCGTGCTGCAGTTACGCATCACGCGGCGTCGCTCCTGGGAGGCTTCCCGTGGGCTTGGTTGAGCACCCCACGCGCATGTTCAAGCGCAACGCCATCCGGACCGTGGTCATCTACACGGCCCTGATCGGCATCGCCTGCAGTGCGCTGTTCCCGATCGCCTGGGCGGTCTCGGGATCCTTGAAGAAGGAGGGCGAGGTCACCGAGCCGACGTTGTGGCCGGCGCGGCCGCAGTGGTCGAACTACACCGAAGTGTTCGCGTTGATGCCGTTCTGGCGGATGTTCTTCAACACGGTGCTCTATGCCGGCTGCGTCACGGCCGGGCAGGTGTTCTTCTGCTCGCTGGCCGGATATGCGTTCGCGCGGCTGCAATTCCGCGGCCGCGATGCGCTGTTCTTCGTGTACCTGACCACCCTGATGGTGCCGCTGACGGTCACCGTCATCCCGCAGTTCATCCTGATGCGGACCCTCGGCTGGGTCGACACGCCCTGGGCGATGATCGTGCCCGGTTTGTTCGGCAGCGCCTTCGGCACCTACCTGATGCGGCAGTTCTTCCTGACCCTGCCCACCGATCTGGAGGAAGCCGCGATCCTCGACGGGTGCTCTTCGTGGCAGGTCTACCGGCGGGTTCTGCTGCCCCATGCCAGGCCCGCGGTGCTGGTGCTCGCGGTGCTCACGTGGGTCAACGTGTGGAACGATTTTCTGTGGCCGCTGTTGATGATCCAGCGCGACAGCCTGGCCACGCTGACCCTCGGCCTGGTCCGGATGCGCGGGGAGTACGCCGCCCGCTGGCCGGTGCTCATGGCGACGTCCATGCTGATCATGCTGCCGCTGGTGCTCATCTACGCCATCGCGCAGCGTTCCTTCGTCCGCGGCATCGCCGTGACCGGGCTCGGTGGCTAGTCGTGGCTTCGGTGAGTTTCGAACGGGCGACCCGCCGCTACCCGGGCGCGGACCGGCCGGCCCTGGACGGGCTGGACCTGGTGGTCGGCGACGGCGAGTTCGTCGTGCTGGTAGGCCCGTCCGGGTGCGGCAAGACGACCTCTCTGCGGATGGTGGCCGGACTGGAGACGCTGGATTCCGGACGCATCCGCATTGGCGACCGCGACGTCACCGACATCGACCCGAAGTATCGCGACGTCGCGATGGTCTTCCAGAACTACGCCCTCTACCCACACATGACGGTCGCGCAGAACATGGGCTTCGCGTTGAAGATCGCCAAGACGCCCAAGGCCGAGATCCGCGAGCGGGTGCTGGCCGCGGCCGAACTGCTCGACCTGCGGCCGTATCTGGACCGCAAACCCAAGGACCTGTCCGGGGGGCAACGCCAGCGGGTGGCGATGGGACGCGCCCTCGTGCGCCGTCCGCAGGTGTTCCTGATGGACGAGCCGCTGTCCAATCTCGACGCCAAACTGCGGGTCCAGACGCGCAACCAGATCGCCGCACTCCAACGGCGACTCGGCACCACCACCGTCTATGTCACCCACGACCAGGTGGAGGCCATGACGATGGGCGACCGTGTCGCCGTGCTGTGCGACGGCGTGCTGCAACAGGTCGCTGCGCCCCGCGAGCTCTACCACAATCCCGCCAACGTCTTCGTGGCCGGCTTCATCGGCTCGCCCGCGATGAACCTGTTCACCCTGCCGATCGTGGATTCGGCTGTGTCGCTGGGGGATTGGCTGATCCCGGTACCACGCGAGGTCGCCTCCCTCGGGGCCGAGGTGGTCGTGGGAGTGCGTCCTGAACATTTCGCGGTGGGCGGCGGACCCGGGGCCGCCAGGGGCCTCGAGATGCGGGTCGACGTGGTCGAGGAGCTCGGGGCGGATGCCTACCTCTACGGGCGGATGGCCCTGTCGGGCAACGCTGTCGAGCAGACCGTCGTGGCGCGGGCCGACGGGCGCCGGCCACCGCAGCGGGGCAGCCGCGTGTGGCTGCATCCCGAGCCCGGGCACGTGCATTTCTTCGGCGCCGACGGCCACCGCATTCGCTGAGTGCCGTACGTCCGGCGTGCCGCGCGGCGCCCTGCCGGATCGGGGCTAAGGTGGCGGCCGTGAGCGTGGCACACGCCGATCTGGTGTGCGAAGGCGGCGGCGTGCGGGGCATCGGACTGGTCGGCGCGGTGGACGCGCTGGCTCAAGCCGGCTACCGGTTCCCCCGCGTCGCCGGCAGCAGCGCGGGCGCCATCGTCGCCTCGCTGCTGGCCGCCCTGCAGGTGGCCGGCGAACCGCTGAGCCGGCTCACCGACGTGATGCGCGGCATCGATTACCGAAAGTTCCTCGACCGCAGCCCGATCGGGCGGGTACCCGTCATCGGCGGGGGACTGTCGCTGCTGGTGTCCGACGGTGTCTATCGCGGGGCCTACCTGGAACGGCTGCTGGCCGGACTGCTGGGCGAGTTGGGCGTGCGCACCTTCGCCGACCTGCGCACCGGCGAGAAGCCCGAACAGTTCGCATGGTCACTGGTCGTGACCGCCAGCGACCTGTCCCGACGCCGCCTGGTGCGCATCCCGTGGGACCTGCCCGACTACGGCGTGGACCCGGACGACTTCCCGGTGGCCCGCGCCGTGCACGCCTCGGCGGCGATCCCGTACGTGTTCCAACCGGTCCGCGTGGCCGGCGCCACCTGGGTCGACGGCGGACTGCTGTCGGATTTCCCGGTGCAGTTGTTCGACGAACCCGCCGGCCGGCCCCGCTGGCCGACGTTCGGCATCCGCTTGTCGGCGCGCCCCGGCATTCCGCCCACCCACCCGGTGCACGGCCCGGTGTCGCTGGGCATCGCCGCCATAGAAACACTGGTGAGCAACCAGGACAACGCCTACATCGACGACCCGTGCACCGTGCGGCGCACCATTTTCGTCCCCGCCGGCGAGGTCAGTCCCATCGATTTCGGCCTTTCCGCCCAGCAGCGGGATGCCCTGTACCAAAGCGGTCTGCGAGCGGGCCGGCAATTTCTGGCGGCATGGGATTACGCGGACTATCTGCTGGCCTGCGGGCCACCGGGGCGCCGGGCGCGGTAGCGCGGCGCCCGTGCGGGTTGGCGTCGCGGGCCCACGGGGGTGGCCGCGGCGGTCCGGACGACGTTCGGGCAACATTTGCTTGATATGGTCGGCAGGTCAGATATGGTGAGGGCTCGACCACTTGCACTACGGCTGACTGCCGACCCTTACGGTGCCGAGAGATAAAGGACGGGTCCGATGAGCTTCATGACAATGCCGCCAGAGATCAATTCGTCGCGGATGTTCTCGGGTGCGGGGCCGGCGCCGATGCTGGTGGCGGCGTCGGCGTGGGACGGTTTGGCCTCCGAGTTGGGGTCGGCGGCGTCGTCGTTTTCGTCGGTGACCTCGAATCTGGCGGGTCAGGCGTGGCAGGGTGCGGCGTCGCAGGCGATGATGGCCACGGCGAGCCCGTATGCGGGGTGGCTCAGTCAGGCGGCGGCGCACGCGTCGGACGCGGCGGGGCAGGCCCGCGCTGTGGCCAGCGCGTTCGAGGCGGCGCAGTCGGCCACGGTGCATCCGGCCATGGTGGCGCTCAACCGCAACTCGTTCGTGCAGATGGTGATGTCGAACTGGTTCGGGCTCAACGCCCCGGCGATCGCGGCGCTGGAGTCCGAGTACGAGGAGATGTGGGCCCGCGACGTCTCGGCGATGTCGGGGTACCACGCGGGGGCGTCGGCGGCGGTCGCGCAGATGGCGCCGGTGCAGGCTCTGCACCAGATGCTGGCCGGTCTGCCCGGCGGCATGGCGGGCCAGGGCAACCCCGCTGCCGGCATCAGTCTCCAGAGCATCTTGGGCAACATGGGCAGCGGCAACCTCGGCCTGGGCAACCACGGCAACGGCAACGTCGGCACCGGCAACACCGGCAACACCAACATCGGCCAAGGCAACTTGGGCTCCAACAACTTCGGCAGCGGCAACACCGGCACCAACAACTACGGCGCCGGCAACTTCGGCGCCGGCAACATCGGCCTGGGCAACAGCGGCATCAGATCAGGGTCGGTGAGCTCGGGAACCAACGGGTACGGCAACATCGGCTTGGGTAACTCGGGGAACTACAACTTCGGCCTGGGCAACAACGGCAACGGCAACTTCGGTGTCGGGAACACCGGCAGCTACAGCTACGGCGGCGGCAACCACGGCAACAACGACATCGGGTTTGGTTTGACCGGCAGCAACGAGGTCGGCATCGGCAACACCTACTACAACACCGCGACCGGCCAGTTCAACCTCGGCGGGCTGAACTCGGGCAGCGGCAACATCGGGTTCGGCAACTCCGGCACCGACAACATCGGCTTCTTCAACTCCGGCAGCGGCAACGTCGGTATCGGCAATGCCAGCGTCGGCAGTTTCAACCACACAGGGGGTTACGCCGCGAACTGGGGCATCGGCAACTCCGGCGGCGGCGGCCAGATCGGCATCGGCAACTCGGGCATCGGCAACTACGGCCTCGGAAACTCCGGCAACTTCAACACCGGGCTGGAAAACTCCGGCAACTACAACACCGGCGCCGCCGACGCCGGCAGTTTCAACACCGGCGCCAACAACTCCGGCATGTACAACACCGGGAACTCGAACTCCGGCATGAGCAACACGGGCCTGTGGAACTCGGGCAACCTCAACACCAACCTCTTCGACGTCCACACCGGCCCTGGCCCCAACTCGGGCTTCTTCAACACCGGCACCGACTCCTCGGGCGCGTTCAACTCGACAAGCAGCGGGGACACCTCGGGCTTCTTCAATCGCGGCGTCGACGACATTTCGGGCTATCTCAACACCGGCACCCCCGGTTCCGTCTCCGGCGTTCTCAACAAAGGCAACTTCTTGTCCGGGTTCTTCGGCCTGGGGAACCTGTAGGCGCCACCACCGCAAACCCGGCTGGTCGGGCCGTCCGGGGATTCCCGGGAGGGTGGCGTTGCGCAGCCCGCGGGTCCCCGTCGCTGCGAGTGGTCGGCACGGCGGCGGCGGCGAGCCAGGCGGCTGTCGGAATCCTCAAATCCGTTGTTTTAGAACATTTTTTGCTCGACGGCGGCTCACGCGACCATCTCGATGCACCGGCCCGTAACTCCGCCGGGGCGGGCGCGGGGATGGGGCGGGTGTCGGCATCGCCGGGTTCGTGACATTGCTGAACCACCTGTGGCGTGCCTCCAAGCCGTACGATCGAATGTTCTGCGCACGAACCACTCGCCGGTGCCCCACACCAATAGGATTGGCACCGGCGAATTGTGATGTCGGCCCCGGGCGCGCCGCACCGGCGATCACCCGTGGGCCTTCCTAGTATTGCCGGCGTGGTGGATCGCTATGGAACCGACGTGCTGGCCGCCGGCCGGCGCAAGCCCCGTTCGACCGAGCACCCCGCCGAGCCGGGCCTGGTGGTCGAGGACGCGCAGACGGGCTATGTCGGCGCCGTGGTGCGGGTCGAGTACGGCCGGGTCGACCTGGAAGACCGGCACGGCCGCACGCGCGGCTTTCCCCTCGGGCCGGGTTACCTGATCGAGGGGCGTCCGGTGATCCTCACCGCGCCGCGCCGCGCCGCGCCGGCCGCGCCGGCCAGAACGGCGTCGGGGTCCGTCGCGGTGCCGCGCGCCCGCGCCCGGGTTGCGCGTGCCAGCCGGATCTACGTCGAGGGACGCCATGACGCCGAGCTCGTCGCGCAGGTCTGGGGCGAAGACCTCAAAGTCGAGGGCGTCGTCGTCGAGCACCTCGGCGGTGTGGACGACCTGGTGGACATCGTGGCCGCGTTCGGGCCCGGCCCGGGGCGCCGGCTCGGTGTCCTCGTCGACCACTTCGTCGCGGGTTCCAAGGAGGCACGCATCGCCGACGCGGTGCGGCGCGGACCGGGCGGCGACGACACGCTGGTCGTCGGCCACCCCTACGTCGACATCTGGCAGGCCGTCAAGCCGCAGCGGTTGGGCCTGAAAGCCTGGCCGCAGGTGCCGCGGCACCTGGAATGGAAGCACGGCGCCTGCGAAGCCCTGGGCCTGCCGCACGCCGCCCAGGCGGACATCGCCAGGGCCTGGCGGCACATCCGGTCGCGCGTGCGCGACTGGAACGATCTCGAGCCCGCGCTGATCGGCCGGGTCGAGGAGCTCATCGACTTCGTGACGCAGCCGACGGAGTCCTGAGCCCGGCCGCACACTCCGCGGG
>Ga0207433_10005554_pt1 | contig 22426 bp, 17 predicted proteins | sample YelNatPaOPGAMG01_FD_187559 | JGI IMG/M metagenome (GOLD analysis project Ga0207433, IMG submission 187559) | Hot spring thermophilic microbial communities from Obsidian Pool, Yellowstone National Park, USA - OP-RAMG-01 (SPAdes) (version 3) | ecosystem: Environmental > Aquatic > Thermal springs... | reverse complement strand
CGTGCAAGATGGTGGCCCCGGTGCTCGAGCAGATCGCGGCCGAACACCCCGAGCAGCTGACGGTCGCCAAGCTCGACGTGGACGCCAACCCCCAGACCGCCACCCAGTTCCAGGTGGTGTCCATCCCCACGATGATCCTGTTCAAAGACGGGCAACCGGTGAAACGGATCGTCGGGGCCAAAGGCAAGGCCGCGTTGCTGCGTGAGCTTTCCGACGCGGTTCCCGGCCTGAGCTGACCGAACTTTCGGGCCGCTCCGCGCCCCGCGCTTCGCCTGGGGTTTTCCCGAAATTGGGAGGTATCTGCGACAATCGCTGTTAGCTGTCACCCGAAATCGAGCCTGTCACACTTGCCACGAAGGGCCCCTTGGTATGCCGAGTCCGCGCCGCGAAGACGGCGACGCGCTGCGCCGTGGTGACCGCAGCGCAGTCGTGGCAGAGATCCGGGCCACGCTGGCGTCGCTGGGACTGCTCGACGATTCCGCGGAGGAGCTGGCGACGGGCCGGCACGTGCCCCTCGAGCTCTTTGACGCCGAACTCGACTACGCTGTGCGTGCCTTCCAGCAGCATCGCGGACTGCTGGTGGACGGCATCGTCGGCGAAGCCACGTACCGCGCCCTGAAGGAGGCCTCCTACCGGCTGGGCGCGCGCACCCTCTATCACCAGTTCGGGGCCCCGCTCTACGGTGACGACGTCGCCACGCTGCAGGCCCGGCTACAGGACCTCGGCTTCTACACCGGCCTGGTCGACGGCCACTTCGGGTTGCAGACCCACAACGCGCTGATGTCGTACCAACGGGAGTGCGGCCTTGCCTCCGATGGCATCTGCGGGCCGGAAACGTTGCGCTCCTTGTACTTTCTGAGTTCGCGCGTGACGGGCGGTTCGCTGCATGCGATCCGCGAGGAAGAACTGGTCCGCCGGTCGGGCCCCAAACTGTCGGGCAAACGGATCATCATCGACCCGGGCCGCGGCGGTGGCGACCACGGACTGATCTCGCAGGGCCCGTCGGGCCCCATCAGCGAAGCAGATATGTTGTGGGACTTGGCAAGCCGGCTCGAAGGGCGGATGACCGCCATCGGCATGGAGACCTTCCTGTCGCGCCCGACCAACCGCAGCCCGTCGGACGCCGAACGCGCCGCCACCGCCAACAATGTCGGTGCAGACCTGATGATCAGCCTGCGCTGCGAAAGCCAGCCCAACCCGGCGGCCAACGGTGTGGCCTCGTTCCACTTCGGGAACTCGCACGGGTCGGTGTCCACCATCGGCCGTAATCTCGCGGACTTCATTCAGCGAGAAGTTGTGGCCCGCACGGGCTTACGCGATTGCCGCACCCATGGCCGGACGTGGGATCTGTTGCGGCTGACCCGGATGCCGACCGTTCAGGTCGACGTCGGTTACATCACCAACCCGCGCGACCGCGCCATGCTGGTCTCAACGCAGACCCGCGACGCCATCGCCGAGGGCATCCTCGCCGCGGTCAAACGGCTCTACCTGCTCGGCAAGAACGACCGCCCCACCGGCACATTCACTTTCGCGGAGTTGCTGGCACACGAATTGGCCGTGGAGCGCGCGAGCCGGCTCGGCGGCTCCTGACCGCTCTCGCCGCCGCGCACCGCGTTGGTGATCGTGGCTCCCGCCCCGACCGGCTGCTGCAGCTGGGCGCTCGCGAGCAGGCGTTCCAGCGCGGCCTCGACCTCGGCCTTCCAGCCGAGGTCCTTGTCGAGTTCGAGCCGCAGCCGCGGGAAGTATCGATGCGGGGCGACCACCACGAAGCCGGCGTCTTTCAAGAAGTCCGCGTCGATGACGCAATGTTCGACCGAGCAGTCCCCGAGGGCTTCCAGGACGGGGCGCACGTCGGCGTCGACCGTTTGCAGATCCTGTAATTCCGCGGCCGCCCGCGTGCGGCCGAACGCCTCCAGGGCGCGCACACCGCGCCGGACCAACTCGTCGATGACCCCGGCGATGAGTTGGTGCGGCAGGTCGTCGGCGCCCTGCCCCGGCTCGATGCCCATCGAGGTCAGCAGCACCGCGTCGGCGGACACCGGCGCGGTGGGAAACCGCTGCGCGCGCGGCACCGCGCGCGGCGGGGCGTACAGGACGTATCCGATGCAGGTCGGCTCGGCGTTGCTGTGCTCGGCCGCGACCGGCGTCGCGATCTGTCCGCAGGAACCCCATTCCAGCATCACCATCGAAAACCAGGCTTCCTTCTCGAATTCCGGGTCGGCGAGATGGTCCTGGTCACCGAGCGTCGCGGGGTCGACCTCCCAGAAGACGCAGCGACGCGCATGCTTGGGAAGCTGCTCGAAACCTTCGAGCCGCAGTGGGGTGATTCGAGCAGACACAAGCCTCCTGGCTTCCGTGCGTTACTGCAGTCATCTGCGGTCGCGTGCAGCGGCAACCCCTTCAGGATAGGAGAGTTGGTCGTCGTCGGGCCAGTATTGCGTCCGCCGCCCGAGTGGCATTGGCAACACCGGTGCCCGCGCCGCGTCGGCGGCGCGTCCGAAGGCGAAACGGCTTGGCGCCCAAGATGTTCGGCCCGGCACCCGATTCCCGGAGCCCGTCGTCCGGCATCTCGCGGCCGCGCCGCGTCACAGTGACGTAATTACACGGTGTGGCCGGTCAGGCGTCGGCGGCGGTCATCGTGTCGACGATGCGCTGGAGGTCGTCCACCGAGCCGAATTCCACGACGATCTTGCCCTTGCGTTTGCCGAGGCTCACCGTCACCCGCGTGTCGAAGGCGTTCGACAGCCGCTCGGCGACGTCCTGCAGACCCGGCATCTGTATCGGCTTCCGCCGCTGCGGAGCCGGCGCGGGAGCGGCGCCCCGATTGGCCAGGGTGACGGCCTCCTCGGTCGCCCGCACCGACAGGCCCTCGGCGACGATCCGGCCGGCCAGCTCCTCCTGCGCCGCGGCGCCGGCCTCCAATGACAGCAACGCACGCGCATGTCCGGCCGACAGCACCCCGGCCGCAACGCGGCGCTGCACCGCGATCGGCAACTTGAGCAGCCGGATCATGTTGGTGATCAGCGGGCGGGAGCGTCCGATCCGCGACGCCAGTTCGTCGTGGGTGACCCCGAATTCGTCGAGTAGCTGCTGGTAGGCCGCCGCCTCTTCCAACGGGTTCAACTGCACGCGATGTATGTTTTCCAGCAGGGCGTCGCGCAGCAGGTTGTCGTCACCGGTCTCCCGCACGATGGCCGGGAGCGTGGCCATTCCCGCCTTCTGGGCTGCGCGCCAGCGGCGCTCCCCCATCACGATCTGGTAGCGCGCGCCGCTCTGCGACTCGGACGCCGCGCGCACCACGATCGGTTGGAGGAGGCCGAACTCCCGAATGGAGTGCACCAGTTCGGCCAGCGCCTCGTCGTCGAAGACCTGCCGTGGTTGGCGCGGATTGGGCTCGATGTCGGCCGGCGAGATTTCGCGGTACACCGCGCCCATCGGCGTCGTGCCCTGCGCCGTGCCCCCGATCAGGACGTCGGCGGCGGCCTCGCCCATCCGCGGCCCGAGGGTCGCCCGCCCGGTGTCGCTGTCCGCGGGACCGGTCGGGATCAGCGAGGCCAGGCCCCGGCCGAGTCCGCCCTTTTTCCGTACTGGCTGCGTCATGATCGTCCCTTCACGGATCGTGCCTTCACGACTGGTGGGCGTCGCGCCGAGCCAGTTCGCGGCTGGCGTCGAGGTAGCTCATCGCCCCGCGGGAGCCGGGGTCGTAGTCGATGATCGTCATGCTGTAGCCGGGGGCCTCGGAGACTTTGACGCTGCGTGGGATCACCGTGCGCAACACCTTCGCGCCGAAGTAGCGGCGCACCTCGGCCGCCACCTGGTCGGCCAGCTTGGTCCGTCCGTCGTACATGGTCAGCACGACGGTGGTGACGTCGAGCGCCGGATTGAGGTGGGCCTTGACCATCTCGATGTTGCGCATCAGTTGTGACACACCCTCCAGCGCGTAGTACTCGCACTGGATCGGAATCATCACTTCCGGGGCGGCGACGAGGGCGTTGATCGTCAACAGCCCGAGCGATGGCGGACAGTCGATGAAGACGTAGTCGAAGTCGAAGTCGTCGAGCGCCGCGAGCGCGGTCCGCAGCCGGTTCTCGCGGGCCACCATGCTCACCAACTCGATCTCGGCTCCCGCCAGATCGATCGTGGCCGGAACGCAGAAGAGCCGTTCGCTGTGTGGGCTCTGCTGTACCGCCTCCCCCAGCGTGACGTCGCCCAGGAGCATCTCGTACGACGAAGGGGTGCCGGACTGCCGATCGGCGATGCCCAGCGCCGTGCTCGCATTGCCCTGCGGGTCGAGGTCGACGACGAGCGTCTTGAGTCCCTGCACCGCGAGCGCGGCCGCGAGGTTGACCGCGGTCGTGGTCTTGCCCACCCCGCCCTTCTGGTTGGCGACGGTGAAGAGCCGGCGCCCCGCGGGCCGGTTCAGCGGCTCATACGTCGTGTGCAGCACCCGCATCGCGCGCTCCGCCGCCGCGCCGATCGGGGTGTCGAAGTCGTCGGATGTTTCACGTGAAACCATCGCACTGACCGCCGTTTCCTCTGCAGGAGTCACCGCCTCCTGAACCGACTCCCGCGCTGCGACGGAACCCGCAGCACGCGACTTTTCCGTCGCGGCCGCGGCCGGGGATGCCGGACCGCCCGCCGCCCGATCGTACGAAGGCGAACTCATCGCGCCCCCCCGCAGTCCGTCCCCGCCGATCGCCGGTGCGGCCGCGTCCCGCGCCGCGCCACCACCGCGGTTGCGGGCTGACGCAAGGCGTTCGCGCCACATGTGACCACCTTGGCATCGAGGGCGCCCGACGCCTCCATCACACGCCGGTGCCGCCGAACTTCCTCGGGAGCCCGCTCCCCCTTGATCGCGATCATCCGTCCGCCCGGCCGTAGCAACGGCATGCTCCACTTCGTCAACCTGTCCAGCGGAGCGACCGCGCGCGACACGGCCACGTCCCTCTCGCCGCACTGTTCGCGCACCCACAGCTCCTCCGCGCGTCCGCGCACCACCTCGACGGCCAACCCTAATTCGGTCACCGCCTCCTTGAGAAATTCGCTGCGCCGCAGCAGGGGTTCGAGCAACACGACGTCGAGATCGGGGCGCGCGATGGCCAACGGAATACCCGGCAGGCCCGCCCCGCTTCCGATGTCGACGATCCGTTCGCCGGGCCGCACCAGCTCGCCCACGACGGCGCAGTTGACCAGGTGCCGCTCCCAGAGGCGCTCCGCTTCATGGGGCCCCAGCAGTCCGCGCTCGACGCCGGCGCTCGCCAGGATTTCCGCGTACTTTCGCGCCAGCTCGAGCCGGGGGCCGAACAGCCGGGCGGCGAGCCCGTCGTCGGAATCCCCTGGTTTCACGTGAAACATTTTCGGATCGGTTTCACGTGAAACATCCCTCTGCTCGCCGCGCCCCGTTCATCCCCGCGAACTACACCGCTGTAACTCAGTCGCGCAGGACCACGACCCGTCGCGACGGCTCCACGCCCTCGCTCTCGCTGCGCACTCCCTGCACGGCCGCGACGGCATCGTGGACGATCTTGCGTTCGAACGGCGTCATCGGGGACAGCTCTTCACGCTCGCCGGTGTCGCGTACCCGCCGGGCCACCTTGTCCCCCAACGCGGCCAATTCCTCGCGCCGCCGGCGTCGCCAGCTCGCGATGTCGAGCATCAACCGGCTGCGCACACCGGTCTTCTGGTGCACCGCCAGGCGAGTCAGCTCCTGCAGCGCGTCGAGCACCTCGCCACCGCGCCCCACCAACTTCGTGAGGTCGTCGCTGCCGCCGATGCTCACCACCGCACGGTCACCTTCGACGTCGAGGTCGATATCCCCGTCGAAGTCCAGGAGGTCCAACAGCTCTTCGAGATAGTCGCCGGCAATCTCACCCTCGGCGACGAGCCGGTCCTCCAATTCCTCGACTTCGTCCACGCCGCCCGCCGGCGCCGCGGCCTCCTCGGTGTCCTCCTCGGTAGACAGCTGCACGTCTGCGTCACGTTCCGTGGTTTCCGCGTCCGTCATGTGTTTCCCTCTTCCTCGTTCATGGGTGCCGGGCTCGTCCGGGGCGGCCTTGCAAGGCGGTCTCTGCGAGCCGTGGCACCCTCGTCAACGTTTACGCCGTTTCGGCCGCGCTCCGGGACGCGGCGTCCGGTTGTCCGTACCGTCGCCCCCCCCGACCGCATTCGGCTTCCCCGTGGCGTCGTCTCCCGATTTCGAATCGCCTTCGCCGGCGTCGCCCCCGTCGTCCGTCGTCGAGGTCACCGACTCCGGGCCGTCCTGGCCCACCGCGGCCGAGCCGTTGGCGCCGGCGCCCTTGGGGTTGCGCTTCGGTTTGGCACCCGGGGCCGGCGCGTTGGCGGCCCGCCGCTGGATGACTTCCTGTTTCTTGGCCGCTTCCTCTTTTTCGATCATGCCGAACACGAGGTGCTGCTGACCGAAGGTCCAGATGTTGTTCGAGAACCAGTACAAGATGATCGCGAGCGGCAGGAAGGGCCCGCCGACGACCACGCCCAGCGGGAAGACATACAGCGCAAGCTTGTTCATCATCGCGGTCTGCGGGTTGGCCGCCGCCTCCGCGCTCTGCCTCGCGATCGAGGCCCGGCTGTTGAAGTAGGTGGCGACGCCCGCGAGGATCATCACGGGCGCACCGACGAGGATCACCGCCGGGCGGCTGAAATCGATGAAAGCATCCAACCCGGAGCGCTGCGTCATGGTCGCACCGATCGGCGCCCCAAACAGGTTGGCGTCCAGGAAGTGGCCCACGTCGGCGGCGCTGAACACGTAGTTGCCCGTCATCCGGTTCTGGATCACCGACAGGTGCGGCTGGCCGAATCCACCCGTGGTGCGGTTGAACGACCGCAACACGTGATACAGGCCGAGGAACACCGGGATCTGCGCCAACATGGGCAGGCAGCCGAGGATGGGATTGAAGCCGTGCTCGCGCTGCAGCTTTTGCATCTCGAGCGCCATGCGCTGACGGTCCTTGCCGTACTTTTTCTGCAGCGCCTTGATCTGTGGTTGCAGTTCCTGCATCTGGCGGGTGGTCCGGATCTGGCGCACGAAGGGCTTGTACAGCAGCGCGCGCAGCGTGAACACCAGGAACATCACCGACAGTGCCCACGCGAAGAAGTTCGACGGCCCCAGCACGGCGGCGAACAGCTTGTACCAGGCCCACATGATCCACGACACCGGGTAGTAGACGAAGTCGAGGCTGAAGAAATCAAACAAAAGTGTCCCTCTCCCGTTGCTTCACTGCGGCGGCCGAGGCGGCGCCTCCGGCCGCGGCTCGGTGCTCGCATCGCTCCGGTATCGGATCCCAACCCCCCCGATGCCATGGTCCACATTTGGCGAGCCTGACCAGTGCCAGCCAACTCCCCCGGATCAGCCCGTACTCGGTCAGGGCGTCCACCGCGTACTGACTGCAGGTCGGTACGAACCGACACGTCGCCGGGCGCAGCGGCGACACCATGTGCCGGTACAGCTGGATCAGCGAAACCATTGCACGGACGGCGATTTTGCCCACCCCGCCCGAGGCCCCACGCGAGCGCGCCAACACGCTCACCGGCCCGTGCCCACCCGCCGGGACGAACGTACCAACCCCCGCCGTAGCTGCTGCTCCAACCGCGCAGACGACGCGTGCCTGCTGCTCGGCAACGCCCGGATGACCAACCGGTCTGAGGGGTCCAGGTCGCTCAGCACCGTGCGCGCGACGTGGCGCAGCCTACGCGCGACCCGATGGCGCTCGACGGCCGAGCCCACCGACTTGCCCACGATCAACCCGACTTGCGGACCCGCGCCCGCGTCCTGGTCGCTCGCCCTGCGAACATGCACGACCACATCGGGCTGCGCCACGCGCGTGCCGTACTTCACCGTCGCGCCGAACTCCGATGACCGCGTCATGCGGTTGCGTGCGGGAAGCACCGCCAGAAGACCTGTCGCTGAAGATCAGGCAGAGAGCGCGCGGCGCCCCTTACGGCGCCGGTTGGCCACGATCCCGCGCCCCGCGCGGGTCCGCATCCGCAGCCGGAAGCCGTGCACGCGGGCGCGGCGGCGGTTATTCGGCTGGAAGGTCCGCTTGCCCTTGGCCACGGCGTTCTCCTCGTTGTGTCTCGGTCCACGTAACCCGACCATCCGCCCGTGGAAGCGTCGTCATGACCACGGTCGGTGGTGGGTCTTGCTGCTGGCCCGGCGCGGTCCCCCATGACAACTTGGGTCGCAGCCGTATCGCCGACTTTCGGGCGACTGTTTGAGGGTACTGACGAGCTATGCCTGGGTCAAACCTCGCCTGCGCCAACGACCCATCCGGCTCCGGCCACCGAACCCGGCATCCGCACCGCGCGACCGCCCCGCCGGAGCCCAACCAAGGCAACTGGACCGCAACAGAACGGTTGGCAGCCGCACAGAAAACTGTTAGCTTCTTGCAATGCCGTGCCAGACTCGGACGGCGGCCGACAACGAAGCAAGGATGCCGGATCCACTAGCTGCCTAGGCTACCTTCACGGGTTGTCTCCAGCACGAAGATTGCGAGCTGTCGCCGACAGGCTGCGGCCCGCTCTACGATCATCCTGTACACAGTTGTGCATAACCATGTGGATAGTTGCTTCGTCGTCAGTGCCCCTCGACCCGGGACATGCGAGGACCAGGGAGATACGTCGTTGACCGATGACCCCGGTTCGACCTTCACGACGGTGTGGAGCGCGGTCGTCTCCGAGCTCAACGGCGCATCCACCGCAGACGGCGCCACCGGCAGCCGCGCGACCCTCGTCACCCCCCTGACCCCTCAGCAAAGGGCCTGGCTGAATCTGGTTCAGCCGCTCACCATCGTCGAGGGCTTTGCTCTGTTGTCGGTACCGAGCAGCTTCGTGCAGAACGAGATCGAACGCCACCTGCGCGAACCCATCACCGAGGCGCTGAGCCGCCGGCTCGGACAGCAGATCCAGCTCGGGGTCCGCATCGCTCCGCCCCCCGACGGCACCGACGACGGTGCGGTTTCCCCCGCGGAAAGCTTCCCCTGCGACGCCGAACTCGACATCGCCGACGACAGCGAGGAACCCGACGAACCCGACGACAGCGGCGACCTGCCCCTCGGCACCGAGCACAGCTGGCCGGACTACTTCGCCGAACGGCCGCGCAACTCCGACCCTGCGGCTGTCGGCGGAACGAGCCTCAACCGCCGCTACACCTTCGACACCTTCGTCATCGGCGCCTCCAACCGGTTCGCCCACGCAGCGGCCCTGGCGATCGCCGAGGCACCGGCCCGCGCTTACAACCCGCTGTTCATCTGGGGCGAATCCGGCCTGGGTAAGACCCACCTGCTGCACGCCGCCGGCAACTACGCGCAGCGCCTGTTCCCCGGGATGCGCGTCAAGTACGTCTCGACCGAGGAATTCACCAACGACTTCATCAACTCGCTGCGCGACGACCGCAAGGTCGCCTTCAAGCGCAGCTACCGCGACGTCGATGTGCTCCTGGTCGACGACATCCAGTTCATCGAGGGCAAGGAAGGAATCCAAGAGGAGTTCTTCCACACCTTCAATACGTTGCACAACGCGAACAAGCAGATCGTCATCTCCTCCGACCGGCCGCCCAAACAACTGGCCACCCTCGAAGACCGATTGCGGACACGGTTCGAGTGGGGCCTGATCACCGACGTCCAGCCCCCCGAACTCGAGACCCGCATCGCCATCCTGCGCAAAAAGGCACAGATGGACCGGCTCGCGGTGCCCGACGATGTCCTCGAGCTGATCGCCAGCAGCATCGAACGCAACATCCGCGAACTCGAGGGGGCCCTCATCCGGGTCACCGCCTTCGCGTCGCTGAACAAGACACCGATCGACAAGGCGCTGGCCGAGATCGTGCTCCGCGACCTGATCGCCGACGCGAGCACCATGCAGATCAGCGCGGCCACCATCATGGCCGCCACCGCGGAATACTTCGACACCACCGTCGAGGAGTTGCGCGGTCCGGGTAAGACGCGCGCCCTGGCGCAGTCCCGCCAGATCGCGATGTATCTGTGCCGCGAACTCACCGACCTCTCCTTACCCAAGATCGGCCAAGCGTTCGGGCGTGACCACACCACGGTCATGTACGCCCAACGCAAGATCTTGTCCGAGATGGCCGAGCGGCGTGAGGTCTTCGATCACGTCAAAGAACTCACCACGCGGATCCGTCAGCGGTCCAAGCGCTGACGCGCATCTCTTTTTCAAAAAAACTTCCCACTCTCCCGTCACAGCAGTCACATCGGCGCGTTGTGCGCAGGTATGTGCACAACGCCGCCGAATGACGGCGCGCCGATCGCGCTCCCGTACACACCCGTCGTTCATCCCCAGCCGCCCACCAGGCGACGCACAGACGCCGGGCCTGCCATCCACAGCCCGACGAGTCCCCTAGCTGCGCTGAAACCCTGGTGTCCCCAACATCCACACCCCTTATTACTGATACTGAGATCTCTTCGATCTTCATTCTTTGAAAATCGGCTCTGGGGATGCTCGAGTGAAACCGGTGCTGTGCCCCGGTTGGTCTTCGCGTTGTCGGGGCTTGCGATTAGCTTTCAAGATGGCCCCGGACGATCTACGGTTGTTCTTCGGCTGCCGTTGCGGTCGTCATGGCGCACCTGCGCCATCGACGTTCGTCGCGGGACCCACGCTAGCGGGAGACTAGCCCTGGGATTTGGACACGTGGCAGGTGAAGGGACTCTTATGGACGTGGCGACAACAGCTGGCGTCACCGACCTGAAGTTTCGGTTGGTGCGAGAGTCCTTCGCCGACGCGGTGTCGTGGGTGGCGAAGAATCTGCCGACCAGGCCGGCGGTCCCGGTCCTGTCCGGAATCCTGTTGTCCGGAACCGACGACGGCCTGACCATTTCCGGGTTCGATTACGAGGTTTCGACCGAAGCCCAGATCGCGGCCGAAATTGCTTCTCCGGGAAGCGTTTTGGTTTCGGGACGGTTGTTGTCCGACATCACGAGGGCATTGCCCGACAAGCCGATCGATTTCTACGCCGACGGCAACCGCGTCGCCTTGACCTGCGGGAACGCCCGGTTTTCGCTGCCGACGATGGCGGTGGAGGATTACCCGACGCTGCCCGCCCTGCCCGAGGAAACCGGTACGCTGCCCGCGGATCTGTTCGCCGAGGCGATCAGCCAGGTCGCCATTGCCGCCGGCCGGGATGACACTCTGCCGATGCTGACGGGCATCCGCGTCGAAATCTCCGGCGACAGGGTGGTTCTGGCGGCCACCGACAGGTTCCGGTTGGCGGTGCGTGAGCTGACCTGGTCGGCGTTGTCGCCCGACGTGGAGGCGGCGGTGTTGGTGCCGGCCAAGACGCTGGCCGAGGCCGCGAAGGCCGGGTCCGACGGGTCCGAGGTGCGGCTGTCCCTGGGTGCCGGGGCCGGGGTGGGCAAGGAAGGCCTGCTCGGTATCAGCGGGAACGGCAAACGCAGCACGACGCGGCTTCTGGATGCGGAGTTCCCGAAGTTCCGCCAGCTGTTGCCGGCCGAGCACACGGCGGTGGCCACCATGAACGTGGCCGAACTGGCCGAGGCGATCAAGCTGGTTGCGCTGGTGGCGGATCGCGGCGCGCAGGTTCGCATGGAATTCGCCGAGGGCATGCTGCGGCTCTCGGCGGGCGCCGAGGATGTCGGCCGCGCCGAGGAGGACCTGCAGGTGGACTTCGCCGGTGAGCCGTTGACGATCGCGTTCAACCCGACGTATCTGACCGACGGCCTGGGATCGGTCCATTCGGAACGCGTGTCGTTCGGCTTCACCACCCCGGGCAAACCGGCGTTGCTGCGTCCGGCGTCGGCCGAGGACGGCCATCCGACCGGCCCGGGTCCCTTCTCCGCCCCGCCGACCGATTACGTGTATTTGCTCATGCCAGTTCGGTTGCCCGGCTAGGTGTACGTCCGGCATTTGGGGCTGCGCGATTTCCGGTCCTGGGCCCAGGCCGACCTCGAATTGGGACCGGGCCGGACGGTGTTCGTCGGTCCCAACGGCTTCGGAAAGACGAATCTCATCGAGGCGCTGTGGTATTCGACGACGTTGGGCTCGCACCGGGTGGGCACCGACGCGCCGCTGGTCCGGGCGGGTGCCGAGCGGGCCGTGGTCTCGACGATCGTGGTCAACGAGGGCCGCGAATGTGCCGTCGACCTCGAGATCGCGGCGGGGCGCGCCAACAAGGCGCGCTTGAACCGCTCTCCGGTGCGCAGCACGCGCGAGGTGGTCGGGGTGTTGCGTGCGGTGTTGTTCGCTCCGGAAGACCTGGCGCTGGTTCGCGGCGACCCGGCCGAGCGTCGACGCTATCTCGATGAGTTGGCCACCATTCGTCGGCCGAGGATCGCCGGGCTGCGCGCCGACTACGACAGGGTGCTGCGCCAGCGCACGGCATTGTTGAAATCCCTTGGTGGGAAAAGATATAGGGGCGACCAAAGCGCATCGGACACCCTCGAGGTGTGGGACAGCCGGCTGGCGGAGCACGGCGCCGATCTGATGGCCGTCCGTATGGAACTGGTCGGGCAACTGGCTCCCGAGGTGGAAAAGGCCTACCAGCTGCTGGCGCCGGGGTCGCGCGCGGCGTCGATCACCTACCGGGCGAGCCTGGGCGGGCACAGCGATGCCGGCGATACCGGCGGTGACCGCGCATTCCTCGAAGCGGCGCTCTTGGCCGCGTTGTCGGCGCGCCGTGATGCGGAGTTGGAGCGCGGGATGTGTCTGGTCGGGCCGCACCGCGACGACCTCGAGTTGCGGCTGGGCGAGCAGCCGGCGAAAGGTTTTGCCAGCCACGGTGAATCGTGGTCATTTGCGGTGGCCTTGCGGCTGGCCGCGTACGAGTTGTTGCGGTCCGACGGCGCAGAGCCGGTGCTGTTGCTGGACGACGTGTTCGCCGAACTCGACACCACCCGGCGCCGTGCGCTGGCCGAGGTTGCCGAATCCGCCGAACAGGTTCTGGTGACCGCGGCGGTGCTGGAAGACATTCCGGCGGACTGGGATGCTAGGCGGGTGTACATCGATCTGCGGGACGACGATTCCGGGCGCGTCTCGATGGTGAAATCGTGACCGGTGACGGCACCGACTCCGGTGACACGGAATCCGGCAACACCGCGCTGCCACCGGGATTGAACGGCATCGACCTGGTGCGCCGCACGCTCGAGGAGGCGCGCGCGGCCGCGCGCGCCCAGGGCAAGGACGCCGGGCGCGGGCGTGCGTTACCGGCCGCGACGCGGCGGGTCACCGGGCGGCGGCGACGCTGGTCGGGTCCGGGGCCCGACGGCCGGGACCCCCAGCCGCTGGGCCGGGTGGCGCGCGACCTGGCGAAAAAACGCGGCTGGTCCGCGCAGGTGGCGGAAGGCACCGTCCTCGGGCACTGGCCGTCGATCGTGGGTCAGCAGATCGCCGACCACGCCGCCCCGGTCGGCCTGAGCGACGGCGTGCTCAGTGTGGCGGCCGAGTCCACCGCCTGGGCCACCCAGTTGCGCATGATCCAGGCGCAGCTGCTGGCCAAGATCGCGGCGGCCGTGGGCAATGGTGTGGTGACTTCGCTGAAGATCACCGGCCCGGTCCCGCCGTCGTGGCGGAAGGGGCCACGCCACATCGCGGGCCGGGGGCCCCGCGACACCTACGGATAGCCGGCGTCGGCGCCTGCCGTCTCAGATCCGCCAGGACGAAACGGACCCGGGTCACGCACGTCAGGACGCGACCCAAATGAAGAAATCGAGCACACGGCGCGGCCAGATAGGCAGAAACGCGCCCAGAAAGTCGGTCCTGACTACCCATCACGGTAGACTTGACCGGATGCGACCGCTGCGGTGACTGAACCGCTCGCATGAAACCCCGAGGAGAGCATTCCGACCGTGGCTGCCCAGAAGAAGAAGGCACAAGACGAATACGGCGCTGCCCAGATCACCGTCCTGGAAGGGTTGGAGGCCGTCCGCAAACGGCCCGGCATGTACATCGGCTCCACCGGTGAACGCGGTCTGCACCACCTCATCTGGGAGGTCGTCGACAACTCTGTGGACGAGGCGATGGCCGGCTACGCCACCCAGGTGGACGTCAAGCTGCGCGACGACGGCAGCGTCGAGGTCGCCGACAACGGCCGCGGAATCCCGGTCGCCATGCACTCCACCGGGATTCCGACCGTCGACGTTGTCATGACCCAGCTGCACGCCGGGGGCAAGTTCGGTGGGGAGAACAGCGGCTATACCGTCAGCGGCGGTCTGCACGGGGTCGGCGTCTCGGTGGTCAACGCCCTTTCCAGGCGGCTCGAGGTCGACATCGCACGCGACGGCTCCCTGTGGTCGCAGTACTACGAACGCGCCGTCCCGGGAACCCTCAAGCAGGGGGAGGCGACCAAGAAGACCGGAACGGTGATCAGGTTCTGGGCGGACCCGGAGATCTTCGAGACCACCGAATACGACTTCGAGACGGTCGCACGGCGGCTTCAAGAGATGGCGTTCCTGAACAAGGGCCTGACGATCAACCTCACCGACGAGCGGGTCAGCAACGCAGAAGTCGTCGACGAGATCGTCAGCGACACCGCCGAAGCGCCCAAGTCCGCGCAGGAGACGGCGGCCGAATCGACGTCGCACCACAAGGTCAGGCACCGCACGTTCCACTACCCGGGCGGCCTGGTGGATTTCGTCAAACACATCAACCGCACCAAGAGCGCGATCCACAGCAGCATCGTGGATTTCTCCGGCAAGGGGGAGGGTCACGAGGTCGAGATCGCGATGCAGTGGAACGCCGGCTACTCCGAGTCGGTGCACACCTTCGCCAACACGATCAACACCCATGAGGGCGGCACCCACGAAGAGGGCTTCCGCGCCGCACTGACGTCGGTGGTGAACAAATACGCCAAAGACCGCAAACTGTTGAAAGACAAGGACCCGAACCTCACCGGCGACGACATCCGCGAGGGCCTGGCCGCGGTGATCTCCGTCAAGGTCGCCGAGCCGCAGTTCGAGGGTCAGACCAAAACCAAGCTGGGTAACACCGAGGTCAAATCATTCGTCCAGAAGGTGTGCAACGAACAGCTGACACACTGGTTCGAAGCCAATCCGTCGGACGCGAAAGTCATTGTGAACAAGGCGGTGTCGTCCGCCCAAGCCCGAATCGCGGCCCGCAAGGCGCGAGAGTTGGTGCGCCGCAAGAGCGCCACCGACATCGGGGGGTTGCCCGGTAAGCTCGCCGACTGCCGCTCGACCGATCCGCGTAAGTCCGAACTTTATGTGGTGGAGGGTGATTCGGCCGGCGGCTCGGCCAAGAGCGGCCGCGACTCGATGTTCCAGGCGATTCTTCCGTTGCGCGGCAAGATCATCAACGTCGAAAAGGCGCGAATCGACCGTGTACTGAAGAACACCGAAGTCCAGTCGATCATCACCGCGCTGGGCACCGGCATCCACGACGAGTTCGACCTCGGCAAGCTGCGCTATCACAAGGTCGTGCTGATGGCCGACGCGGACGTCGACGGCCAGCACATCTCCACGCTGTTGTTGACGCTGTTGTTCCGGTTCATGCGCCCGCTGATCGAGAACGGGCACGTGTTCTTGGCGCAGCCCCCGCTGTACAAGTTGAAGTGGCAGCGCACCGAACCGGAGTTCGCCTACTCCGACCGCGAGCGGGATGGCCTGATGGAGGCCGGGCTCAAGGCGGGCAAGAAGATCAACAAGGATGACGGTATCCAGCGCTACAAGGGTCTGGGCGAGATGGACGCAAAAGAGTTGTGGGAGACCACGATGGACCCGTCGGTGCGGGTGCTGCGCCAGGTCACCCTGGACGACGCCGCGGCCGCCGACGAGTTGTTCTCCATCCTGATGGGCGAGGACGTCGATGCGCGCCGCAGCTTTATCACCCGCAACGCCAAGGACGTTCGATTCCTGGATGTCTGACCGGTCAGACGCGCCAACGCAAACGAGGAATAGATGACTGACACCACGCTGCCGCCGGGTGACCAGCCCGCCGAGCGGATCGAACCCGTCGACATCCAGCAGGAGATGCAGCGCAGCTACATCGATTACGCCATGAGCGTGATCGTGGGCCGCGCGCTGCCGGAGGTGCGCGACGGCCTCAAACCCGTGCACCGCCGCGTGCTGTATGCGATGTACGACTCCGGCTTCCGCCCGGACCGCAGCCACGCCAAGTCGGCGCGGTCGGTGGCCGAGACGATGGGCAATTACCATCCGCACGGCGACGCGTCGATCTACGACACCCTGGTGCGCATGGCGCAGCCGTGGTCGCTGCGCTATCCGCTTGTCGACGGGCAGGGCAACTTCGGCTCGCCGGGCAACGACCCGCCGGCCGCTATGCGGTATTGCGTCACCAAAGATGCGTTGGTGCGTTTACCGTTCGGGCAGTCCGTACGGATTGGGGATGTGGTTCCGGGCGCTGCGCACAATTCGGACAACGCGGTCGAGTTGAAGGTTCTGGATCGGCACGGCAACCCCGTTTCGGCGGACACACTGTTCCACTCGGGCGAGCATCAGACTTTCAGGGTACGGACGGTTGACGGCTACGAGGTCACGGGTACGGCCAACCATCCCTTACTGTGCCTGGTCGACGTCGCCGGCGTACCCACCTTGCTGTGGAAGCTGATCGAAGAGATCCGCCCCGACGACCACGTCGTGTTGCAGCGCACGCCACCGATGGAATTCGGCCCTGGTGACTGGCATGACGTGCTGGAAGCCTTGCTGCTGGGTGCTTTCATCAGCGAGGGCTTCGTATCCGAAGCTCGCGCCGGGTTCAACAACCTCGACCGCGACTACTTCGACATGGTCGTCGGTGCGTACGACGCGGTCGTCGGAGGCCGGCGGTATGTATCCGCGCGGGTGATCGCCTCCGGTTCGATGTTGCATGAACTTGACGTGCAGAATCTGTCGGAACTGAGGAAGACACGGCTTGGTGGGTTGATCGGGCAACGCTCGGCCGACAAGTCGGTGCCGCATTGGCTGTGGCAGTCCCCTGCCGCAGTGAAACGCGTCTTCTTGCAAGCGCTGTTCGAGGGTGACGGCTGGTGTTCTGCGCTACCGCGCAACACAATTCAAATATCTTACTCGACACGCAGTAGGCAGCTGGCCATAGATATTCAGCAGATGCTGCTCGAGTTCGGAGTCGTCTCAAGGCGATACCGGCATGCTGTTGGCGAGTACAAGGTCGTCATCACCAATCGTGCTCAGGCCGAATTATTCGCAACCCATGTGGGTTTCGGCGGTGTTAAGCAAACCAAGTTGACCGCCGTACTCGCTGAGATGCCGACTTGTCGCGGACGGGACGGAGATTACGTACCCGGACTGGCCGCGTTCATCCGCAAGTCCGCCGGCGGCTCCTGGGCCGACCGCGACTGGCTCAACCGCCACAACGTCGACCGCATCCAACGCTGGCGCACGCGCGGCGACGAGATCCTGGCCCACATCGCCGACGCCGACGTCCGCGCCATCGCCACCGACCTCACCGACGGCCGGTTCTACTACGCGCGGGTTGCCTCCATCACCGATGCGGGCGTGCAACCGGTGTACAGCCTGCGCGTCGACACCGAGGACCACGCGTTCCTCACCAACGGTTTCGTCAGCCACAACACCGAGGCGCGGCTGACCCCGCTGGCGATGGAGATGCTTCGCGAAATCGACGAGGAAACAGTCGATTTCGTGCCGAACTACGACGGCCGGGTGCAGGAGCCAACCGTGCTGCCCAGCAGGTTCCCCAACCTGCTGGCCAACGGGTCGGGCGGCATCGCGGTCGGCATGGCGACCAACATCCCGCCACACAACCTGCGCGAACTCGCCGAGGCGGTGTTCTGGTGCCTCGAGAACCACGAGGCCGACGAGGAGGCCACCCTGGCCGCCGTCTGCGAACGGGTCAAGGGCCCCGATTTCCCCACCTCCGGGCTGATCGTCGGGTCACAGGGCATCGCCGACGCCTACAAGACCGGGCGCGGTTCCATCCGCATGCGCGGCGTCGTCGAGGTGGAAGAGGATTCCCGCGGGCGCTCGTCCCTGGTGATCACCGAGCTGCCGTATCAGGTCAACCACGACAATTTCATCACCTCGATCGCCGAGCAGGTCCGCGACGGCAGGCTCGCCGGTATCGCCAACATCGAAGACCAGAGCAGCGACCGGGTGGGGCTGCGCATCGTCATCGAGCTCAAACGCGACGCGGTCGCCAAGGTGGTGCTCAACAACCTCTACAAGCACACCCAGCTGCAGACCAGTTTCGGTGCCAACATGCTGGCCATCGTCGACGGGGTGCCGCGCACGCTGCGCCTCGACCAGCTGATCCGCCACTACGTCGCGCATCAGCTCGACGTGATCGTGCGGCGCACCACCTACCGGCTGCGCAAGGCCAACGAGCGCGCGCACATCTTGCGTGGTCTGGTCAAGGCGCTCGACGCGCTCGACGAGGTGATCGCGCTGATCCGGGCGTCGGAAACCGTCGACATCGCCCGCGCGGGGCTGATCGAACTGCTCGACATCGACGATATCCAGTCCCAGGCGATCCTCGACATGCAGTTGCGGCGGCTGGCGGCCCTGGAACGTCAGCGCATCGTCGACGACCTGGCCAAGATCGAGGCCGAGATCGCCGACCTCGAAGACATCCTCGCCAAGCCGGAGCGTCAGCGCGGGATCGTCCACGACGAACTCGCCGAGATCATCGACAAATATGGCGACGACCGCCGCACCCGGATCATCGCCGCCGACGGCGACGTCAGCGACGAGGATTTGATCGCCCGCGAGGATGTCGTGGTCACCATCACCGAAACCGGATACGCCAAGCGCACCAAGACCGACCTTTACCGCAGCCAGAAGCGCGGCGGCAAGGGCGTGCAGGGCGCCGGGCTCAAGCAGGACGACATCGTCAAGCACTTCTTCGTGTGCTCGACGCACGACTGGATCCTGTTCTTCACCACCCAGGGGCGGGTGTATCGGGCCAAGGCCTACGAGCTGCCGGAGGCGTTGCGCACCGCGCGCGGACAGCACGTGGCCAACCTGCTGGCCTTCCAGCCCGAGGAGCGCATCGCCCAGGTCATCCAGATCCGCGGCTATGAGGACGCGCCGTACCTGGTGCTGGCCACCCGCAACGGCCTGGTGAAGAAGACGAAGCTGACCGACTTCGACTCCAACCGCTCGGGCGGCATCGTGGCCATCAATCTGCGTGACGGCGACGAGCTGGTCGGTGCGGTGCTGTGTTCCTCCGACGACGACCTGCTGCTGGTGTCGGCCAACGGGCAGTCGATCAGGTTCTCGGCGACCGACGAGGCGCTGCGCCCGATGGGACGCGCCACCTCCGGGGTGCAGGGCATGCGTTTCAACGCCGACGATTACCTGTTGTCGCTCAACGTGGTTCGCGAAGGCACCTACCTGCTGGTCGCGACGTCGGGCGGCTACGCGAAGCGAACCGGGATCGAGGAATACCCGGTGCAGGGCCGCGGCGGGAAGGGCGTCCTGACCGTCATGTACGACCGCCGGCGCGGCAGGTTGGTGGGCGCGCTGATCGTCGACGACGACAGCGAGCTCTACGCGATCACCTCCGGCGGCGGCGTGATCCGCACGGCCGCGCGTCAGGTCCGCAAGGCGGGCAGGCAGACCAAGGGCGTTCGGCTGATGAACCTGGGCGACGGCGACAACCTGTTGGCGATCGCGCGGAACGCCGAAGAGAACGCCGAGGAGGCCGTGGAGGAAGCCGAGAACGGCAACCAGGCCGACAGCTCGAGCGAGTAGCGGGTGACGATCCGGGCGGGCGTTGCCCCCGGGAAGCCCCGGGCAACTAGACTCAGCCCGGTGACGATGCGGGCCGCTGGGCGGGCCGAGGAGGAGTCGGGCAATCAAGCTCAGCCCGGTGACGATGCGGGCCGGACGGGATGCGACTACCGCCGTCTGGGTAGGCCCAGTTAGGACCGGGTAGAGCCAGGTAGGAAACGTTAGGAGTCGGGGTGACCTCACCGAGCGAGCCGGGCGCCCCCAACAAGGGTGGCGGCCATAATGGGGATGGTTCGGCCGAGCGGAGTGCCACGCAGCGCGTGACGCCCGCTGCGGAGTCACCGCCCTGGCAGCGCGGCGCGTCGAGGGCCGCCCAGTCGCCGCATCGCCAGTCCGACGCGCCCGGCGAGACGCGCGCGACGGCCGGGGCCGACGCCCGCCTGAACCGCTTCATCTCGGGTAGTTCGGCACCCGCGGCCGGCTTGGCCGGGCATATCAGGAATCCCAGGCAGGAGATCGACGCCGTGTCGGCGCGCGGGGAGGGCTCGCCGGCCGAGGCCTACGCCAGCGAGCTGCCCGACCTGTCGGGCCCGATGCCGCGGCCACCGCAACCCAGGGCCACACCACCCGACCGGGGTCCGGAGGGGTCAAAAGCGCCAGGCTCGGGTCGCCCGGAGAGCCGGGAGGGCCGGGACTGGCGCGACGAGCGGGTGCAGATCTCGCGGCGGGCCCGTGGGCCGGTGCGGGCCAGCATGCAGATCCGCCGGATCGATCCGTGGAGCACGCTGAAGGTGTCGCTGCTGCTGTCGGTGGCCCTGTTCTTCGTGTGGATGATCGCGGTGGCGTTCCTGTACCTCGTGCTCGGCGGCATGGGCGTGTGGGCCAAGCTGAACAGCAACGTCGGTGATCTGCTCAACAACACCAGCGGCAGCAGCGGCGAACTGGTGTCCAGCGGCGCCATTTTCGGCGGCGCGGTCCTGATCGGTCTGGTCAACATCGTGTTGCTGACCGCCATGGCCACGATCGCGGCGTTCGTCTACAACCTGACCACGGATCTGATCGGGGGTATCGAGGTCACGCTGGCGGACCGCGACTAGTGTGGATCCCGGCGTTTTGGGAGTGGGGCGCCGATTGCGGTAATCTCGTCGCTCGGCCGTACGCGAGTGCGGGCCTATAGCTCAGGCGGTTAGAGCGCTTCGCTGATAACGAAGAGGTCGGAGGTTCGAGTCCTCCTAGGCCCACAACCATGGGTCCGTTGAGACGTTACGTGAGACTGGCCGCAAAAGTGGCACCGCCGCTGGGGCTGCTCGCCGCGGCGGCGGCGGCGGTGCGGTCGCGGCGTGGGGTCGAGGTCTGGCACATGGCGGTCGCCGATACTCCCGAAGCCGGTGACGGGCAGGGGCCTTAGCTCAGTTGGTAGAGCACCGCCTTTGCAAGGCGGGTGTCAGGGGTTCGCTACGTTATCTGGAGGAGAGGGCGAGGAAAGAGGGCGTGACCTGCGGTAATGCTGTCATGGTCATGTCCACGACGGGGCCATAGTTCAACGGTAGAACGGGGCCTTTGCAAGGCTCAGATCGGGGTTCGATTCCCCGTGGCTCCACCGGTTTGTCGTGGTCAGTAGCGTTGGCGGTTCGCGCCGATGTGGTGGTTGCAATGGAGGCGGCTGACGCGGTGATGGTAGTTGTCGGGTGCGGGCGGCACCAGATAGCACACATGTACGAGCGCGACCCATGTGACCGGTGTGGCGAATGAACCAGTGGGGTGCGTGGCGCTGACCGAAACGCAGCGGGAATGTCGCTCACTGGCGTCTCGACACGTCGGGCGGGCAGCCGGCAGAGCTACGATAAAGGCCGTGAGGACGCTTCCGTGATCACTTCCGCACCGCGTGGCGGCGAGGACACCTTCCGACGTAATCGACGACGCTGTCGCCGCGCTCGCTAGTGCTAGTCGGGGATGGTTATCAGGACTCGTCCTCGGCCGCCCCGCATCAACCCTGTCATGAGCCGCGGCAATTTGCTCTAGCGGGTAGCGCTGGCCGATCTCTATCGCCACGGCCCCGGCGGCGGCTGCTGTTGTGAGGTCTCGCGCGGCCTTTCGCTTGGCATCGACGGAGAAGTCGTCGCTGCCCAGTAGACGCAGGGTCACGTTGGCAAAAAGCATTGGTCAAAAGGGTATTTCCGGACGGTCTGCTCGCGTGGCATACGCGGCGATGACCGCCTCATTCGCCACGATTTCGGCGTCCAGGTCGGCGTTGTCCGACAGGGCCACCTCGACTATTCGATGCACGCCGCGCGGTGCCAACGATCGGATCTGTTTCGCGGCATCCCGCTGATCAAGTGCAACGGCGTGCGAGATCGCCGAGGACTGTGCGCTGGCCAGGTCTGCGCTGCGCACTACAGTGCCGATCACCATCGCACCAGCCCACCGGGCGAGCTGGGCAGCCAGCGAGCTGACCCCGCCGAGCACGCCGTGGACGAGTACGACGCGGCCCTCGACCGGACCGTCGCTGAACACGGCGCGATGCGCGGTGATGCCGGGGATCCCCAAGCTCGCGCCGATCTCGTCGCTGACGTTGTCAGGCAACGCCACCGCTTGATGTGCGGGGACGACAGTGCATTGAGCCGCTGTGCCGAATGGTCGGTAGGACTGCGCCCCATACACCCAAACCCGCTGGCCGATGCCAGTGTCCTCAACACCGGGTCCCACCGCGTCGATGACGCCTGCGCCGTCGCTGTGAGGAATCACCCGCGGGTATGCCATGG
>Ga0207433_10005543_pt1 | contig 22457 bp, 18 predicted proteins | sample YelNatPaOPGAMG01_FD_187559 | JGI IMG/M metagenome (GOLD analysis project Ga0207433, IMG submission 187559) | Hot spring thermophilic microbial communities from Obsidian Pool, Yellowstone National Park, USA - OP-RAMG-01 (SPAdes) (version 3) | ecosystem: Environmental > Aquatic > Thermal springs... | reverse complement strand
ATCGGCTCATGCCCTCCTAACCCATCCGGGCCTTTTTCAAGCCAATTGGTTTCCAATCTTCAACCGGATACATGCTACACATTCAGCATAGGCCCGAACGGCGCTCCGATCGCTGAAAAAACCTGGTCCGAAGTCCCGTCCTCGCAGCAGTACAATCTATTAATTATAGGCGCTACGGGATCGGGGGCAGCAGCCGCGGTAGCAGCAGCAAGGCTTGGTATGAAGGTAGCGCTTGTGGAAGACACCAATCGCCTGGGTGGAATGGCATCGAACGGCCTCGGCGCGACCGATATGCGCAAATCATCCCGCTCCAACGGCTTTTTCGAAGACTTCCGCGAAAGAGTGGTAAACTTCTATGGCAGCGGGAACGGCATGAAATACGAGCCGCGGGTAGCTAACGCCATCATCAAGTCGATGATCTATGAATACCCCAACATCACTCTCTTCCTGAAAAGCTCCGCCGTAAAGCCGATTATGTCGGGAAGAAGAGTAATTGGCGCATTGGTGCGAGACAATATTACCGGCAAGACCGGCTCGATCTTCGCTCCAACGACCATCGATGCCACCGATACAGCCGATTTCTCAGTTGCCGCCGGCGCTAAGTATCGACTGGGAAGAGAACCGCGCTCCCCGCAGGAGCCGCACGCCGGAGTGATCTACTTCGACGACTCAACTCAAACCATTCTCCCCGGCAGCACCGGCGCGGCTGACTGCAAGATCCAGTCCTACGCCTACCTGATGACCTGGCGCGACTACGGTGACGCCGTTGCTCCTAAAATTGCTAAACCACCGTACTACGACGCCGAAAGCTATCGTTACTCCCCGGACTGGCCTCAGACATGGAACGCCACATCAGGCAAGCTGCCGAATCATAAATACGAGATAAATCAGCACCCGTTCGGGATCGATTGGCCTGGTATCAACTTCGACTACCCCGTCGCGAGCGAAACCCGCAGGCATGAGATCGAAGCAATGTATCGAGCTCGCGCACTGGGCTATCTTTATTACTTCCAGAACGAGCTCGGTTATAAGAACCTGGGCTTAGCCGATGATGAATATCTGGATAGCTGCAATTTCCCGGTTTTACTCTACGTCAGAGAGGCTCGGCGTATCATCGGGGAGCATATCCTGACGGAGTGCGAGGTCACCAACGCGCGTGACTATCACCGCATCGACGCTATCGGCATCGGTGACTACCCAATGGACAGCCACGCGATGGAGATGCTCACCAACCCCAAGCGCAAGGATAAAGGCGAAGGGGAGATGTGGCTTGCGAAGTTCACGCCGTGGTATCAGATACCGCAGGGGGTAGTTGTGCCGAAGGGAGTCGATGGGCTTTTAGTCACAACAGCCGTCTCAGGCACTCACGTCGGCTACGGCACCCTGCGGCTGGAACCGGTTCGAATGTCGATGGGTCAGGCTGCCGCGGCTGCGGCTTACTGGAGCCAGCTCTACTCGAGACCGCTCAGGGACATCAATCCCGCATGGATTCAGGACAAGATACTTTCTCAATATTCTTATATCAACTGGAACTCCGACGTGACTCGCGACACCCGCCACTTCAAGGCAATCAATTTCCTCGGGGCGAGAGGAGTCTTCCAAAATGAGGCGTTTAAACCTGAAACGCCGCTTTCGAGGGAGGAAGCGCTTATCGTTTTGAACCGAATGCTCACGCTGGAATGTTATCCGCGCGGTCTGGAGCTGTCTCCTATTCCTGATTCCAAGACTCCGGTAACCAGGGGGCAATTTGCAATCTGGCTTGTGGAAGCAAAGCAGAAGTCACCGGACAGGTGGAACCTGGTCGTCCCGTCCTGTCCATCATATTCGGACGTGCCCATAAGCTCGCCGTACTACGCCGCTGTGGAGACTCTGCGAGCGCATCGTATAAATGCGCTCCTGTTCTCGGATGAGGAAACAGGGAAATTCCACCCGGAAGCGCCGATGACCAGAGGTGACGCCGCCGAAGCGATTTACCTGGCGCACAGGTGTTATGCAATGAACTACTGGCAGCCGTAAAATGGCTGAAATGAGGCCGGAGGGAGATACAATCTACTCCCTCCCCCTCGAGGGAGCCTGCCCTGAACTCTACCGAATCGGTGAAGATGAAAGCCGGTAATTCTCCGCGGCGCTACCGGCAACAAGGTTCTGCACGGCTTCCGCAATGCGCGGCGCCGAAAGCCCGACTTTCTCATAGAGCGAATCCGATGAATCGTGCTCCACGAACGTATCCGGTATTCCAAGCCTGTGGATGCGATTCGCCGGATATCCTTTGCTCGCGGCGAGTTCCAGCACAGCCGATCCAATCCCGCCGATAATCGTATTATCCTCAACCACGAGCACCGGCACATCGCGCTCGAGCACGCTCACGATCAACTGCTCATCCAGCGGTTTCACAAACCTCGCATTCACCACTTCAACGTTAAGCCCTTTGCCCCGGAGCAACTCAGCAGCTTCGAGAGCAGGATATACCGTCGACCCGACCGAGATTATCGCCGCATCGCTTCCTTCGGTGATCCTCTCACCCTGTCCAATCGAAAGCACATTCATCTCACCCGGCTGATATGGGCACGGTCCACCACCGCGGGGATATCTTATCGCCATCGGCCCATCGTGCGTGAATGCCGTCGCCAGTAGATCGCGCAGCTCCATGGTATCCTTCGGAGCCGCAACCACCAACCGCGGTATGTGCCTCAGGAATGAAAGATCGAACATCCCATGGTGAGTGGGACCATCTTCGCCCACCAGCCCCGCGCGGTCCACAGCGAACACAACCGGCAGGTTCTGCAGGCATACATCGTGAATAACCTGGTCATAAGCCCTCTGCAGGAAAGTCGAATAGAGCGCGACAACAGGCCTTAAGCCTCCAGCCGCGAGTCCCGCAGCAAATGTCACCGCATGCTCTTCAGCTATTCCAACATCGAAAAATCGGCCGGGATAAGTTTCCGCGAACTTCGCAAGCCCAGTGCCATCCGGCATAGCGGCTGTAATTGCGACTATCCGATTATCTTTCTCGGCAAGCTCTATAAGTGTCTGTGAAAACGCCTTCGTATAGCTGGTGTTTCCAGTCGCGCGCTCGATGTTTCCATCGGTTACATCGAACCCCGCAATTCCGTGGAAGATACGCGAGTTATTCTCCGCATACTCATAACCCTTGCCCTTCTGCGTAAGCACATGCACCAGAAGCGGCCCTTTGAGCTTTTTCGCGTTCTCCAGAACATCGATCAAAACTTCGCAATTGTGCCCGTCGATAGGACCGAGATACGTAAATCCCATCTCCTCGAACACCGCACCCGATTTCGATCCTAACAGACGAATTACGCCGTGGCTCAAGCCTTCAGCGGTCCTGGCAAGGGTCTTACCCGCCGGCATCTTCTCCACGATTTCCTTGGTCCTGCTCTCGACTTTCTGATAAAGCGGAGCCATTCGGAGCTTGCTGAGGTGAAGCGCGAGTGCCCCAACATTCTCGGCAATCGACATATTGTTATCATTCAAGATGACAATCACATTCGTATCGAGCTGCTCCGCGTTGTTAAGGCCTTCGAGCGCGAGCCCGCCGGTCATCGCCCCATCGCCAATCACAGCGATCACATGTTCATCGCCCCCACGCAGGTCCCTGGCTTTAGCAAGCCCGAGCGCCGCGGAGATCGAAGTGCTCGCATGACCCGCGCCGAAAGCATCGTGCTCGCTCTCGTCCCTGCGGGTAAATCCCGATATCCCCCCACCCTGCCTCAGTGATGAAAAGAACTCCCTGCGCCCGGTGAGAAGCTTATGAGCATAAGCCTGGTGGCTTACATCCCATACGATTTTATCTCTGGGGGAATCGAAGACGGTGTGCAGCGCGATTGAAAGCTCGATTGCACCGAGGTTAGACGCCAAATGCCCGCCGGTTCTTGAAACCGTATCGATTATCGTCGCGCGTATCTCATCCGCCAGGTTTCGCCGTTCGACTTCCGTCAGGCCTTTCATATCCGCTGGCGAATTTACACGCGACAGCACCTCAAAACTATCTGCCATAGCTTTAATCCATACTGCTGCCGGTCATTATTTTCCTCACAGCCTCGAGATCCGAAGGCTTATCCACATCTTCACCGATCTCCGGATAACAGCTCACAACAGCAGCTACCTTACCTTTTAACATCCGCGAAACCGCGTTTTCCAGCATCGACACTCTCAGCGCTCCGGGAAAAACCTGTGCGAAAGCAAGCCGCGCCAGCACGCCTATACCAATCATACGAGCAAGCTTAACGACTTGTTTCCGAGCCGCGTAAGCGTCCGCAATCGCATCCCAGTTGCGGGCAATGAAATCCGGCCTTATCAGCATCAGATTTCCACCAGTAAATACACCATCGCCCGTCTTCAGATAAGTTCGCTTCAATTCGGCATGGCGCTTCTCACAATCTGGCTTACTAATAATCGGGTAAGCCATATCCACCCCGAGCGCCGCCGCACGGCTTATGAAATCTTCGACGGCTTCCGAAGTCAACATCGGGATATCAGCGCTCACCACAAGGACCGGCTCCGACGTTCCCGCAGCACGTATTCCCAGATCGAGATTGCTGACCAGGCTCTCCCCCGGCTTCACCACCTCATCGAGCCCTTCCGCGCTCACAGTGCCGACCGCAATAATTCTATCGATCGAAGGCGACTCGCGCAGGGCATCAACAACCCACTGCAGCATCGTCTTTTGTCCCAGGCTAATCATCGCCCGGCTTATATTTTCCTCTTCGGGACAAAGCTCCGGCCCTGCCGTGGCGCCGGCCAATATCACCGCATTGACCTTACTCATATCACATCCACCAGCGCTGAATCGCGCCTGTTCAGGCTCCGAGTGCAAAAGACTTCCGCGAAATCCCCTCTAAGCGCTTCAGCCGCACTCGCCGCCTCATTTTCGCTCCCAAACACACCAAAAACAGCCGACCCCGAGCCAGAGAGCATCGCCGCCCTTGCGCCGTTTTTCGTCAGCCGATCCTTCGCTAACCGCACCGGCTCGAATGCATCACACACCACCGGATCAAAATCATTCGAAAGGCACTCGATAAGCGCGCTCGAATCGCCATCACGAACCGCCCGCTCAGCGCGGTCGCTTGCTCTATGGCTCAGCCCACGGTCCTGCTTATCGAGCTCATTATAAGCCCAGGCAGTTGAAACCCCGACTTCCGGCTTCACCACCACCAGGCTCATCTCCGGCGCATCGGGAAGCGATTCGATAATATCTCCGCGCCCCCGCATCCGCACCGTACCCCCATATATAAATAACGGCGCATCCGAGCCAATCATTGCGCATATCTCTCCGAGCAGGTCAGCAGGCATTTCGCATCCGAAGAGTCGATTGAGCCCCGCGATCGCGGCGGCGCCGTTCCCACTACCTCCGCCAAGCCCAGCCCGCGAAGGAATCGTCTTTCTCAGCACGCAACGCACTCCCGAATCCACATCCGCAGCCTTAATAAACGCAGCACATGCTTTATATACGAGGTTTTCACTGCCACTCGGCGCATCACCGCTCTCGACGATCACATCGATCACTCCAGGCTCAGCTTTCGATAAAACAAGCTCATCCCTGATATCAATAATCTGCACCACGCTGTCGATATCGTGATAACCGTCGCTTCTTTGAGCCGATACATCCAGCGTCAGATTGATCTTGGCGAATGACGTAACTCGAATCGTATCCATAAAGACACCATAAAGGCGGCCGCATAAGCCCGGACGCCCTTCCTTAAGTTTACCAATGCAGCCAGGCACTGTCAACGCGATCAAAAATCGAGGGCATTCAAATAAGGACACTGTGACTGAAGTCGCAGCTATAAAAGCGCAAAGTCTCACTTCGGAGACTATAAAACCGGAAGGTTACAAGCGTTCGGCCGAAGTAAATCCTAAATCGAAAATCTAAAATGCTTCCCACTTCTATTCACTTATGTTATACTCTTACGATTAGCATTGGCAGAAAAGCGGAAAGCTCAGTTTAGTAATTTGATAGATATCATAGCCATCGTCGGCCCCACGGCAGTCGGCAAGACAGCTGCTGCTATCGAGCTTGTGTCGGCGATTGGTGGCGAAATAATTTCGGCTGATTCAATGGCCGTATATAAGGGAATGGATATCGGGACCGCTAAACCGACTCGCGAGGAGCAATCCAGGGCGGTATTTCATTTAATCGATGTAGCGGACCCGGCGAAGCGGTTCAGCGTCGGCGACTTTCAGCGCCTGGCTGATAAGGCTATAGAAAGTATTCTTAAGGAAAATCCGCCCGCGATAGTGGTGGGTGGAAGTGGTCTATATACACGGGCAGCGATCGATGGGCTCGATCTCGGCATACCGGAGAGAAACGAAGAGCTCAGGAACCGGCTTGAAGAGGAAGCCCGAATTTATGGCAACGATAGCGTGCATGCGCGTCTAAAAGAAATAGACCCTGTATCGGCTGAGCGTATCCATCCCAATAATCTTAAGCGCGTTATCAGGGCAATCGAGATTTACGAAGAAACCGGAACGCCGGCTTCCGAGCACTTCGAGCGCGACGCGCGAAGAGACGCAAGATATCCGAATGCGCGCTGGTTCGGTCTTACAATGAACCGTAACACGCTCTATGCTCGTATAGAAGAACGTGTGGATACAATGATTAAAGCGGGTCTGGTCGACGAAGTCGCCGGCCTGCTGGAGCGAGGCGTTGATCCTGCCCTGCCCTCGATGCAGGGATTGGGCTACAAGGAAATAGTCGCTTATCTCCGAGGGGAGTGCAGTCTCGATGAGGCTATCTTCCTGTTAAAAGGGAACACCAGGCGGTTTGCCAAACGCCAGTATACCTGGTTCAAGGCTGATCCGAGAGTAATATGGATCAATGTTGAGGGGCTTACCGCGAGAAAGGTGTCAGAGATCATAAAGGAGAGCTTGTCTAATGAATAAGACTCAAATGAACCTGCAGGACCTTTTCCTGAATCAGGTAAGAAAAGAAAACATCCCGGTCACCATCTACCTGGCCAGCGGAGTTCAGCTCAAAGGAATCGTCCGTGGGTTCGATGCGTTTACCGTAGTCCTCGAAAGCCCGGGCAAACCGCCTCAACTCGTCTACAAGCATGCTATGGCGTCAGTGGTACCGGCAAGGCCGGTCAGCGGAATTTTCGTTCGCGAAGATAGAGGAACTGCCCCTGAGCAGCAGGCCCAGGCGGAGGAGTAAGGCAACGTGAAATTTGTCAAGATGCACGGCGCCGGCAACGATTTCGTTGTTGTGGACGGCGTGCGTGAAGTTATACCTGAAGAATCATTATCGACCGTAGGACGGCAGGCATGCGACCGCAACTTCGGCATAGGAGCGGACGGGCTGATGCTCGTCCTGCCGTCGCGCATTGCCAACTTCCGCATGCAGCTCATCAACTCGGACGGAAGCGAAGCGGAGATGTGCGGTAATGGCATCCGCTGCTTCGCTAAATATGTTTTCGACCGCAAGATGCACACCGATGTCGTGATGACCGTCGAGACTCTCGCGGGTGTAAAGACAATCAAGTTAAACACCGCCGGCGGCAAGGTGCAGACCGCGCGCGTCGATATGGGTGAGCCCAAGCTTGTTCGCGGCGAAATCCCCATGAAAGGCGCCGCGAGCGAACGCGTCATCTCCGAGCCGCTCAAGGTGCTGGGTAAGAAGATCGACATCACCTGCGTTTCGATGGGCAACCCGCATTGTGTTACCTATGTTGACGATGTAGATAACTATCCCGTCGACAAGATCGGCCCTGAGATCGAAAATCATCCCAGCTTCCCCAAGCGCACCAACGTGGAGTTCATCCAGGTGATCAATCAGCAGGAGATCAAGATGCGGGTATGGGAGCGCGGGTGCGGCGAGACAATGGCTTGCGGAACTGGCGCATGCGCATCCGCAGTTGCGTCTGTCCTGAACGACAAGGTTGGGCGTAAAGTTACGGTTCATCTTCGCGGCGGCGATCTCCTCATAGAATGGCTCGGCGATAACAAGGTCTTCATGACCGGTCCCGCCGAAGAAGTCTATGAAGGCAAGGTAAATGCGGCGGAGTTCAAAAAGTGGTTGTCCGATGGCGCTTAGCGCCGGCGACCGGTAGTATACGGGCCGTTCGGTGCAAAACCGGGCGGCTTTTTCATTTTGGCTCGTATCGAGCAGGAGGATAACTTGGAGAGAGCAAAAAGACTTGATAAGATACCACCATACTTGTTTGGAGAAATCGCGCGCCTGAAGGCGCAGGCTATAGCCGAAGGAAGAGACCTTATCGACCTTGGTATAGGCGACCCTGATCAGCCGACTCCGCAGGCTATCATCAACAAGCTCTGCGAGGCCGCGAAGGATCCGGAGACACATCGTTATGACGAATCCGAAGCCGGCTGGCCCGCGTATCTCGACGCAGTAGCACGCTGGTATAAGACCCGTTTCGACGTAGATATCGACCCCAAGACTGAAGCGATGCTTCTGCTGGGCTCGAAGGATGGCCTTGCGCACCTGTGCTGGGCGATGATCGACCCAGGCGATGTGAGTCTCGTTCCCGACCCCGGCTACACGGTTTATAAAGTAAACACAATGATGGCCGGCGGCGAGGCTGTGCCGATGCCACTGCTCGAAAAAAACGGCTTCCTGCCCGATCTCAGCGCAATTCCCACCGACAAGGCAAAAGCCGCGAAGCTCATGTTCCTGAACTACCCGAACAACCCGACAGGAGCGGTGGCTAGTCTTGATTTCTACAACGACGTCGTTCGCTTCGCCCGGGAATATGATATCGCCGTATGCAGCGATCTGGCATACTCCGAGGTCACTTACGATGGCTACGAAGCGCCGAGCTTCCTGCAGGCTGAAGGCGCGAAGGACGTCTGCATCGAGATGCATTCGCTCTCCAAGACGTTCAACATGACCGGTTGGAGAATCGGGTTCGCAGTCGGGAATCCGATCGTGGTCGGTGCTCTGAACAAGTTAAAATCCAATCTCGATTCGCGCCAGTTCCCGGCTGTCGATATTGCCGCGGCTTATGCTATAGAAAATGTTTCGAACCAAAGCACCCTCGATCTATATAAAAAGAGAAGGGATGTCCTTGTTGATGGTCTCAACGCGCTGGGCTGGAAGGTAAAGAAGCCCGTCGCGTCGCTTTATATATGGGCGAGGGTACCGGAAGGATTTACCTCCGCGGATTTCGCTAAGCTGCTTTTGCAAGATGCGGGAGTGCTTGTCATACCCGGCAACGGTTACGGCCAGTATGGTGAGGGGTATGTCCGCATGTCGCTTACGGTTACGGGGGACAGAGACGGCAATCGCCTTGCCGAAGCCGTCCAGCGGATCCGCGAAAATGTGAAAGTCAGGTGGAGTTAAACGGAAACAACCAGAGATGCAAAGGCGCGTCTTTATGACGTCGATATTGTAGACAAAGCTGTTCTCATAGTCGCCGACGCGCGAGATATACGCGAGACCGAGGCAGACACCGAAGAACTGCGGCTTCTTACGGAAAGCGCGGGCGTGCAGATCGTCGATGAGATGCACGTCCGCCGCCCCTACCCCGACCCGCAGTTCTACATAGGCTCGGGCAACGCCGATGACGCCTATATTCGTGTTCAGGATACCGAGGCTACCATCGTCATCGTAGGAGCCGACCTCTCTCCAACCCAGCAGCGAAATCTCGAAAAAACAACTACGGTCCGCGTCGTCGACCGTACACAGTTGATCCTCGATATTTTCGCCCAGCGCGCCCGCACGAGCGAGGGTAAGCTACAGGTCGAGCTTGCGCAGCTCCAATATCTGCTCCCTCGTCTTGCGGGTAAAGGCACGGCGATGTCACGGGTGGGTGGAGGAAGCGCCGGAGGAGTAGCGACTAGAGGACCTGGCGAAACCAAGCTGGAAACCGACCGCCGCCGAGTAAGAAAACGCATCTCGGTCCTCAAAGATGAGCTCGAAGATGTGGTCAAGCACCGCACCGTCCAGAATAAGGCTCGCAAGGAGCTGCTCGTGCCGAACGTCGCTCTCGTCGGCTATACCAGCGCGGGCAAATCGACCCTGCTCAATCTGCTGTCAGGAGCTGATGTCGAGGCTCATGCGCGCCTTTTCGCCACTCTTGACCCCACCACCCGCCGGGTCGATCTTTCCAACGGCACATCGATAATTCTCTCCGACACGGTCGGGTTCATACGCAACCTGCCGCATCACCTCGTAGCCGCATTCCGCGCCACGCTCGAAGAGGTGATCGATGCCGATTTCCTGATCCACGTAGTCGACGCGAGCCACCCATTCGTCGACGAGCAGCGAGCAGCCGTTATCGAGGTTCTTACCGAACTCGGCGTGCAGGAAAAACCAGTAATCACCATATTCAATAAGAGCGACCGGATTCGAGATCAATATGAGTTAAGACGGCTGGTAATGGAGACTGAGAACGCGTGTTATATGTCCGCATTGACCGGTGATGGCCGAGATTATCTTGAGAGCCTGATAAAGAAGGTCGCATCGCAGATGATGCAGCTTATCGACGCCGTAGTCCCTTACGAACGCGGCGATCTGATAGCTCTGTGCCATGACCGCGGGCGAGTCATAAGCGCCGATTACGCTCCCGAAGGCATACATGTGCGAGCTTATCTTACTCCCGATCTCGCTCCGCGCCTGCTCCCCTATTCAATCGATTCACCACCCACGCAGGAGTAATCACCTGAACGGCGAACTCAGAATTGATAAGTATTTAACCGGAGGTAATGATGACACCCAACTCCCGACTCTGCTGCGTTGATAACATCCTTGACCTTGTAGGCAACACGCCCATGCTGCACCTGTGTAACATGTCGGGAGGCTGCGTATACGCAAAAGCTGAATTTTTGAATCCCGCGGGCAGCATCAAGGATAGAATCGCAAAATACATCATCGAGCAAGCCGAAAAAGAAGGAAAACTCAAGCCCGGCGGCACGATAGTCGAAGCTACCAGCGGTAACACCGGAATCGCTGTCGCTTTCGTAGGCAGGCTCAAGGGATATAAAGTAGTAATTTGTATGCCCTCGGATATGAGCGAGGAGCGCAAGAAGATCATCCGCGCACTCGGAGCGCAGCTCATCGAGACTCCAGCGAAAGAGAGCATTTCAGGTTCGGTCGTAGCTGCGGAGGATATAATGCGCAACGAACCGGATGCATTTCTCGTCGCTCAATTCGTTAATTCTCACAATCCCGAAGCTCATTATCTCACCACCGCGCGCGAGATCTGGGAGCAGATGAATGGTGAGGTCGATGCATTCGTAGCTGGTGTGGGAAGCGGCGGCACGCTTACGGGAGTAGGCAGATTTCTTAAGGAAAGGAATCCGCAGGTCAAGATCGCCGCTGTTGAGCCGAAGAACTCCGCAGCTCTTCTCGGCCATGAACCTGGCTATCATGTTATACAGGGCATAGGTGATGGCTTCATTCCTCCGGTGCTCGATGTCGAACTCATCGATAAAGTCATCACCGTAAGCGATGAAGACGCCATTGAGACCACCCGCGGCATAGCAAGCCTGCAGGGAGCTCTGGCAGGAACATCATCGGGAGCAAATGTGTGGGCGGCAATGCAGTTAGCCGAAGAACTCGGCCCAGACAGCCGCGTAGTCACCGTCCTCCCCGACCGCGCCGAACGCTACTTCAGCACCAGCTTGCTGTGAGGGAGGAATTCTCAATTTTTAATTTTGAATGTTTAATAGGCTGTGGGTAAAAGTCTGTGGCGGGGACAGGTATCATAGAGATACCCGATAGTACTGAGTAGGCCTGTCTTGGCTATAAATTTGATAGCACTATCTGGCCGTATCCCTCGGACGACAGTGTTCCGAAGGAATCACGAGAGTCGAAGTGATGCCTGTGAAGGTACGTATGTCATGTTATCTGTGCTTTTGCCCATGCCACATTCTTTTCAGCTCAGCTGAGTATTGACTCGATCCGGGAAAAATACCGATAACTGAAGAAGAATCTGCCCCCAGTTCGCGACCCTAATAGCCCAGCTCATCATGTCCTGAGTCACCAGATAAAACGGCGGACGCGGCGCACTTCTGGGGCGCTTCGCTAATCCATTGTCAGTCAGCAGATATACTTGTAAGTTATTTAACATTGAGCATTATCCGCTCTCCGCTCTCTGCTTCTTCGTCGGCAGCCAAATAAAAAATGCCTAGCAGGATACTCCCCGCCAGGCATTGATTTTGTCTCGTGGTAGGTCGGATGGGACTCGAACCCATGACACCCGCCTTAAAAGGGCGATGCTCTACCAACTGAGCTACCGACCCACGATATCATCACCAAGAGATTATACCATCCGCACACGCTTGCGGTCAATGAAAAACATTATATTTCAGCCTGCTTGACACCAACCAATTCACATGATACCCTTTGACCAAGCACACCAGCAAAGGTGAGGCAGTGAACAAGATCCCACAGAGCACGAAGCTCTCTATCCTCATAACAGTTTGTCTCTTCGCCCTTGCGTTTCCGCGCGCCTTCGCATCGACGCCCGATACGATCCGCGTAGAGCTCGTTCGCCACTACAGAGGCGTAAAGCAGATCACCATTTCAGCCTCGTCATGCTGCACACTCACCCGGACCGGTGCTCAGGATAAGCTCGCATCATGTGCGAGCACGGATTCGATCTCGCTCGAAGCCAGTGATTCCGGAATCGTATTAAAACAAGGCTCAGCCGGATCAACCGATGCCGGACCATCGGTTACAATTACACCCGACGATCCATCCGGCACGATCAACATCGACTCCCAGGGACGCGCGAGTAAAGCATATCACGGCTCGATAGAAATAAATATTAAATCCTGCTCGCTTCAGCTTGTGAATGTCATCGCAATCGAGGACTATCTACCCGGTGTCCTGGCAGGCGAAATGCCGTCCAGCTATCCTATCGAAGCCCTCAAAGCCCAGGCGATAGCCGCGCGCACCTATACTCTCGATAACCTTCGCAAGCACTCATCCTCGGGCTGTGATCTCTGCGACAGCTCTCACTGCCAGGTCTACGAAGGCGCCCTCAATGAAAAACAGAGCTGCAAACAAGCCGTAGCCGACACAAAGGGTATCACGCTTACATATAACGGCAAGCTCGCTTCCACGCTCTACTGCGCCGACTGCGGAGGAGCCACCCAGGATTACTCTGAACTTTACTCAGACACGATCCCCTATCTCTGCACTGTGAAAGAACCCGATGATGTCGCTCACGATTCATGGGAAGTCACCTACACCCTCCAGGATCTTGCAGCCAAACTCGCGAAAGCCGGTATAAAAGGAGCCGATGGGCTTCAGAAGATTGTAGTAAGCAAGACCAGCGCATCGGGCCGCGCCGTCTCGATCGACATCACAGGAGCAGCATCCACCACCGCTATAACCGGCGGCACCCTGAGATCAGCTCTGGGCCAGGCAACAATAAAGAGCACCCTTTTCACAATCGAGTGCTCTCCCGACGGCCAGGTGACATTCAAAGGAAAAGGCTTCGGTCACGGTATAGGCCTCTGCCAGGTCGGATCCAAAGGACTAGCCTCGCCGCCCTATAATTACACCTGCGAGCAGATCCTGCAACACTACTATCCCGGCACAGTTCTGACCCCGACCAGCCCCCAGACCGCAGCTCACGCCCCGATTAAGCCCATTAAAACACCATCTGCCACCGTTGCTCAGAAGCCGACTGCATCTCCCGAGCTCAAGGGAGCCGGTCCACCCCGCAAGCCTCGGTCCATATCCCAACCGCAACCCGATATCGAGATCAGGGTAGAAGCCCCATCACTCTGAGCTTTTCAGCTCCAGCGCCTTTGAGTAAACCAGCCTCTTCGGCAGCTTAAATTCGATCATGCACTGCCTTACCGCATCGCGCTCCGTCATTCCCGCATCCATGAGTTCCGAAAGCCTCGCCTTAAGCCTGCTCTCGACATCCTCAGCCTCGGGTTCCGATTCCGATGACGCCCCACTCAGCACGATCACGATCTCCCCGCGCACCTTACCCGTAAACCGCTCAATCGCCCCGCTCACAACGCCCCTGAATACTTCCTCGAAGAGTTTGGTAGCTTCACGCACCACAGCTATCTGCCGATCACCCAGCTCCTTATAAATCGCCGCCAGTGTCTGTTTCAGCCTCAGTGGAGACTCATAAAGGCATATCGTTCTTGTCTCGTCCCGGATACTGCGGAAATACGCCGCCCGATCACTTTCTTTGCGCGGAGGAAACCCATCAAACACGAAATGCGCCGTAGGAAGCCCCGAAACCACCAGTGCCGCAATTATCGCCGTCGACCCGGGAACCGATTCAACCGGTACCCCCTCGGCAATACACAGCGCAATAAGCTCGTGACCCGGGTCGGATATCCCCGGAGTGCCCGCATCCGATACCAGCGCCACGTTCTTACCTTCCTGCAGAGCACCCAATATTTCCTCAGCCCGCTTGCCCTGGCTGTGCTGATGGTAGGCGATCATAGGCGTATGGATATCATAATGGCTCAGGAGCTTGCGAGTGACGCGAGTATCCTCAGCCGCGATAATATCAACCTCCTTAAGCATACGCAGAGCCCGCAGCGTTATATCTTCAAGGTTACCTATAGGTGTCGATACAATAAAAAGTTTACCAGTCATATCATTACAACAGAGAGGAGCCCCGAAGGGCTCCTCCTGAATCAATTTACGATCCTGATACAAGCTCAGGTTGCATATCGTCAGTTTTACTTAATGAGTTTCATATAGCGATGCGACGTACTGGCAGATCAAATTGCGTATGAAACCTTCTACCAGATTGTCACTGCACTACCTGAAACTCAGTAATAACCTATCCACCGGGCTTAGGCGCCGCGGGCTTCACGGGAACGGTAGTCGTAGCCGTTGATCCCTGCTTATTTCGCGCGTCCCACTGCTGCTTCTTGACGTTGTAATCGTCAAGCCAGGCTTTTTCCTTAGCAGCCAGGTCCGGTCTCTTCATCTGGGTATATTTCGCCTGAAGCATCTGATGCACTTCCGGCTGGCTCACCGCGCTGTCACTGGCCTTGGCATACTGCTGCAGAGCCTCATCAGTCTTGCCCTGCGCCAACATCAGATCGCCCAGCGTTATTCGCAGATTACTGCCTCCGCCCTTCGAATTCGGGCCATCCAGCAGTTGATACAGGAGATGACTGGCTTCCTTGTTCTTGCCCTGATCCTTGAGAATCATCGCAAGTTCCGCGGTCGCGTAATCATTATTCGGCTCTTTGGAGATTGCTTTCTTGAATTCACTCGCAGCACGATCGATCTGCTTCTTATATTCAGCAGGATTGCTCATCTGAGCCTGCTGCGCCTGAGCCATGTACCAGTAACCCGCCAGTTCCGGATCAATGACTTTCACGTCCATCTTCTCGCGGATCTGCTTATCCAGGTCCGCGGCGGCGCTCATCATCTTCATCTGCTCGATCATCTGGCGCCGCTGATCTTTTGCTTTATTATCGAACTTCGCAGGCAGCTTCGGTGTCACACCATCGAGCTTCACGATATAAACCGCCTGATCGGTATCGATCGGGCTGCTGATATCACCCTGCTTCATTTTGGTGACTATATCCCAGACCTGCGGAGCCAGCATCCCATAAGAATAGTCGACCGGCTTGCTCTTGGTGCTCTTATCGATGCTGTATTTGTCGACCAGCGAACTGAAGTCGACGCCTTTCTTCGCTTCAGTTTCGATCTTATCGACGCGAGTCTTAAGCTGATCGGCGGGCATTCCGTTCTTAAAGACCACGATCTGCCACAGCTTGTATACATTGTAGCTGTTGGTGACATCGGCATCAGATACATTACCGACTTTCCTTTTCAGCATGTTCTGGAGCCCGATCTCAGCTACGCGTACCTTCACATCGGATTCAGGCACAAAGGTTTCAGCATTGTTTATCAACTGGCTGAGTGACATACCGTTCTTTGCCAGTTCGTCCTTGAAGTCCGGATCCTGCCGCGGGTCGAGTTTCTCTTCTTCAGTCGAGATCTTACCCAAAACCATCCGCCGCTGCTGTCTCAGATAATCGCCGATAGCTTTATCGCGTTCAGCGTTTACTTCTCTGTTGCTGATATCTACGCCCTTTTGCTGAGCGAAGTCCAACATCAGACGGCTCTGAACAAGCTGCTGGAAAACCATTGCTTTGGCGTTAGCGTAATCCAGAGTAGACTGCAATCCCTGATTTTTCAACAGGGCAACCCTCTGTTCCCACGCAACTTCCATCTCAGAGCGCGTAATATTCTGGCCGTTCACAGTAGCCACAACATCGTCTGACTTCCGGCTAAGCGGATTTCGGCCACTCGGCGCTCCTCCGAAACTCCAGATCGCGCCGATGATGAATATGAGTGCAAGTCCCGCCAGTATCCATTTGAAATGCTGGCCGAACTCCGTCCTCATTCGGTATATGCTCATTCGGTAATTCCTCCGGTAAGGTACAAGCCGGATACCACCCCAGCTCGATTTACTCCGACAGTAGTGTTACCAATCCCTGCAGGGCCATTCTTGTTCCCTGCTCGGTAGTTCCCCCAAAGGGGCGATAGTGTGTCTCGACGGAAAGATAGCCCTTGTAACCGTCAGCCTTCAATGCAGCCAACTGCCCGCGGTAATCCACCTCTCCATCGCCGATCACGACAAAACGCTTCTTTCCGCTTGCTAGTAGCTCCGCATCCTTTACGTGAACGTGCTCGACAAAGTTCCTGATAGCCTCATAACCATCCGGATACGGGTTCTCTCCCGCAAAAAACGCATTTCCCGGATCCCATACGGCTCTCAGAGCAGGCGAATTGAACCGGGAAAGAAACCTCGCAGTCTCCGCACCAGTGCTCAGATAGCAATCGTGCTCGTTTTCCATCAGAAGCACAACATCATTATCTTCGGCATATTTAACAGCATCCGCAATACCTGATGCAATCGCATCTTCAATTGCCGGGGTTAGATCTCCCCGCCGCCAATACGCGAACGTTCTGATATAGCGAGTTCCGAACTGCTTCGCGCGTTTGGTAAGGCGATCGAGCAGAGCCATCTGCTCCTCCGAGGTTCGCTTAGTGGCTTCATGCATCCGGCCAGTCTCGCCGGCTGCGATATCTCCAAGCTCGCACTTAAAAAGCGGCGATGCAAGACTGCAAACAACCATCTCATGCTCTTCCAAAATCTTCTTGGCATCATCCACCTGAGCGTCCGAAATGTCGCCTATGTTCGTGCCCCACATGCTCCTAATCTCAGCACCGGTGCACCCGTATTCTTTCATCACATCAAGAGCGTGCGCGAAATCCATCGAGATTTCGTCAGTAATAACGGATAGCTGCATCATCTGCCCCCTAGAATAATCAGAGAGAATGCCTGAAGACATTCTCTCACTCTTACAAATCGCACTCTACTGCTTAAATCTTACTAGACACCCAGCCCGGTGTCAAGGAAGCGACCGAGCGGGGGGGAGAGAATGCTCGATGATAAATTATCCCTCTACCGCGCCGGCTGCTGATGTTCCTCCAACAGCGCTTCGAACTCCCTTGGATTCGAGCACTTCATCCTCGCATCCATTTTCGTAACCGCACCGTTTTTAACAAGCCCCGCAAGATATTGGTCCAGCGTCAACATCCCCTGCTTCGCTCCGGTTTGGATCATCGAAGCAATCTGGAACGTCTTCGCCTCACGGATCAGGTTCCGAATCGACGAAACCGCCACCAGCGTCTCGAACGCCGCCACTCGCCCCTTCCCATCAGCCCGCTTCACGAGCGTCTGCGATATAACCCCGATCAGGTTCACCGCGAGCTGCATTCGCACTTCCTGCTGTTGATGCATCGGGAAAACGTCGATAACACGGTCGATAGTCTGGATTGCGTCAGGTGTGTGCAGCGTTCCAAACACGAGGTGTCCGGTTTCCGCCGCGGTAATCGCGAGGTGGATCGTTTCCAGGTCTCTCATTTCACCGACCAGGATCACATCCGGGTCTTGCCTTAAAACATACTTAAGCGCATTCGCAAACGAAAGCGTATCGGTATCAAGCTCGCGCTGATTTATAACTGCCTGCACATCTTCATGCATAAACTCCAACGGGTCTTCAACCGTCATAATATGGCAGGCTTCATGCTTGTTGATATAATCGATCATCGCGGCCTGGGTAGTCGATTTCCCCGAACCCGCCGGCCCCGTCACCAGCACCAGTCCTCTCGGTCTTTCGGCAAAATACTTGCACACCGGAGGCAGGTTCAGTTCTTCCATCGTCTTGATCTTGATGGGAATAACCCTGAACACCATCCCGACATGCCCACGCTGAACGAACACATTCACACGGAAACGCGCGAGGTTGGGAATTGCATAAGCCATATCCAGTTCCCAATCCGTATCGAAGCGTTCCTTCTGAAAGTCCGCCATAATGCTGTAGGCAAGGTTCTTTACCTGGTCGGGAGGAAGCGGATCGAAGTCCTCCATCGGAAGCAGTTCGCCGAAGACTCTTACCAAAGGTTTGCTCCCCGATTTCAGATGCAAGTCCGACCCATTCAATTGAACGGTCTTATAGAGAAGTTCGTCGATAGTTGTTACTGTCATCTCGGCGCCCCCTGCAGCATACGCGCGGCCAATTGCTCGAATTCTCTTGGATTGGACGATTTCGCCAGTGCATCATCATAATTAATAAGATGCTTGCGCAGAAGGCTGATCAGATACTGGTCCAACGAGATCATTCCGTGCTCGCCGCCCGCCTGGATGTCGGAATAGATTTGGTGGGTCTTGCCCTCACGGACAAGTGTCCTGACCGCGGGAGTCGCCACCATAACCTCGAACGCAGCGACTCTCCCTTCCGTATCAATCCTCTTAAGCAGGGTCTGCGATATAATCGCCTGGATCGTAACCGAGAGCTGCATTCGTATCTGGTTCTGCTGCTCGGGTGGGAAGACGTCGATAATTCGGTCGATGGTCTGAGGAGCATCGGTGGTATGCAGAGTTGCAAAAACGAGGTGTCCAGTTTCAGCCGCGGTGATAGCGAGAGAAATGGTCTCGAGGTCTCTCATCTCACCGACCAGGATCACGTCCGGGTTCTGCCGCATAACGTGCTTGAGAGCCGCGGCGAATGAGTGCGTATCGATCTCCAGCTCGCGCTGGTTGATCTCGCTCATCTTATCATCATGGACAAACTCGATCGGGTCTTCGATGGTGATGATGTGGCAGTGGCGGTTCCTGTTTATATGGTCGACCATAGCCGCCAGCGAGGTAGATTTGCCCGAGCCCGTAGGTCCCGTAACCAGCACGAGCCCGCGTGGTCTGAGGCAGATTTCTTTGGTGATCGATGGCAGCATCAGCTCATCGATGGTCTTGATCCTGACGGGAATCGCGCGCAGGACCGCGCCCATGTGTCCTCGCTGCCTGAAGCAGTTGACTCGGAATCGAGCTACCCCCTCGATCTCATAAGAAAGGTCGAGTTCCATAAAGTCGGCGAAGCGTTTCCGCCTCTCCTCGTTCAGGATTGGGAATAAATAATCCTCGACCGCGGTCACAATCGGGAAGTTGGTCCGCGTAAGCTTTCCATGGACCCGAAAGACCGGTGGCTCGCCGACCCGCAAGTGCAGGTCCGAACCTTCAAGCGCGACAAGTTGCCTGAGAAGCTCGTCTATATGCAATCAGCATCACTCTCCCTCGAAGGAATTGGTGAATTACTGACGCCTCATCATCTGCCTGATCTCGGTAACATTGCCCGCGTTCGCAATAGCTTCCTCTTCCGAGATAATCCCTGCCTTGAAATATCTGTCAAGGCACTGATTCATGGTCTGCATACCCCAGAAATCACCCTCAGCAATGGCCGGATAAATCTGTCCGGAACGGCCTTCTTCGATAAGCTTGCTGATAGTCGGGTTGGCGATCAGGATCTCCAGAGATGCTATTCGGCCGGCTCTATCCATCCTTGGAATAAGCTTCTGGGAAACGATGCCTTTCAGGGACACGGCCAGTCTCATACAGACCTGCGGCTTATCATGAGGCGGGAACATGTTCATAATGCGGTCCATGGTTTCCGCGGCGCTGCATGTGTGGACAGTCGAGAAGACCAGGTGGCCTGTCTCAGCCGCCGCGAGAGCCACATTCATGGTCTCGACATCGCGCATCTCACCGATCAGAATTACATCAGGGCTCTGGCGCACAACATACTTCAGAGCATCGGTAAACGAATCGGTGTCGATGCCTATCTCGCGCTGATTAACGATAGCTTTCTTATCAGGATGCACAAATTCGATTGGGTCTTCGACGGTAATTATATTACATCTGCGGTTTGTATTAATCAGGTCGATCATAGCGGCGAGGGTGGTCGACTTGCCGCACCCCGTCGGTCCGGTCACCAATACAAGCCCCTGTCGCTGCTCGCAGATCTTCGAAATAACCGGCGGCATGCCCAGTTCTTCGAGCGTATAAATCTTAAGTGGGATGATACGCAGCACCAGGCCGATCGAGCCGCGCTGCCTGTAGATATTCGCCCTGAACCTGGCGATATCTTCGATGGCAAATGCAAGGTCGAGCTCATGTCTTCGCTCGAACCTGCCGATCTGCTCGTGGGACATTATGCTATATGCGAGAGCTTCAGTATCTTCCGGCTGAAGCTCGGGATAATCACCCAGATTCGTAATTTTACCGTTCAATCGCATCACAGGCGGAGCCCCGGCTTTTAAGAAAATATCGGACGCTCTGACCTGCGCGGCTTTTGCAGCCATTTCTTTCAGATCGAAACTCATGCTTTCTTTTCCTTGCTTTCTTTCTCTCTTGACAGGTAAGTCATCACCAGATATACCAGCACCGCGCCGAATATCGCTATGCCGAATACCAGCATAACCCTTGGCAGCACCGGCATCGAAGCACTTACCGGTTTCGCGGCAGCAGGCTGAGTCACCGGCAAATCGAGCCTTGCAAACTTGCCGTTTTTTACCATGACCCTGTATTTATAGGCAGTGCCCGCTCCGCTTAACGTTATCTTAACGAACTCGTTCTCAAAGTCCTTTAAGCCTTTGAACTGAAAGTCAGTAGGTAAATTAACATATTGAATATCGATGATCTTGAAACGCTTGAGCGCGTCTACGAACGGTGCGACCGGGAGCGTTCCATGCGTCATATCGACTATCCCGCGCGCTCTGAAGGTAACGCTGGTAGTCGGAGGGGCGCCTCCAACCGATTTATCCGACTGCGTAGCGTCGCGCACCTCCCACTTCCCTGCCGCCGCAAGGGTATCGAGGTCGATCTGAGCCTTATCTTTCGGAACTATTCCTGTATAGTTTATAGCAGCCATATCGGAAGGTCCGAATCCACCCAGGACAAGCACCAGCACATCCGGCTTCATCTGAGCAGCAGGCGCGGCAGCGGGTTTTGCGGCAAAGCAAGTGGATGTGGCCAGAAGCAGCGCAACGGAGACGACGGATATCATGCGCAGCAGAAATCCGCGCTTATTGGAAGGCAGGAACTGAAATCTGATGAAGTAAGGCAGGTAAATCAATTAAACCGCCTGAATCGTGGAGAAATAAGAAAGATGGTGGAGCTGAGGGGACTCGAACCCCTGACATCTACACTGCCAGTGTAGTGTTCTCCCAGCTGAACTACAGCCCCACATTGTCCTACCGCAATATTATACCACTATGCCCATCTTATTGGCAAGCACAAAATTTAAAATAGCTATCAGTGATCTTTGAGGTAGCATATTATCATCACAGGAAATAAGTACTGTCATTCCCGCGAAGGCGGGAACCCAGAATGCTGAAATGACATAATACAGGCTGCTCCCTTTCTCCTGATGCTGGAGAGTAGTACAGAGTGCTCCCTCTCCTGGTGGAGAGGAAATAGTCTGTGCTGATATACAAGCTGTGAATGTATAACATTAGCTGCCATTTGTGGTGTTTCTGATTTGAGAAGTCACCGGTGTTTTGGGATTTGAAGGTTGGAGAACAGAGCTAACGGATGATCCACTGGGCCTTTAACCCAACCCGGAAATCCCAAAACTTATACCATTGCAGATGATAACAGGTGCGGGTTATAAACCCGCTCATACCTGGTCCGGGATTGCAAGTCCCAACCGTCGTATCTAACGACCATCATGCCTTATGATCATCGGGAAACTCTCCGCTCACCGCGTTCCCAGCGGCTCTGACGCATAACAATCCATGTCGAACCCCGCCAGGTTTCCTCGTTGATAATTAAAATAGGCCGCTGCTCCAGCCATCGCGGCATTATCGGTACATAGAATCGGCGGAGGAGCGCTTACCGCGATCCCCAGTTCCTCTCCCCTTGCCTTAATAGCCGACTGCAGCCCGCTGTTCGCCGCCACACCCCCGGCCATAAGCACCTGCCTCACACCGGTCTCCTCCGCGGCTTTGAACGTATGATCTACAAGAACATCGACAACCGCCTGCTGAAAGCTCGCCGCAAGATCCTCGACAGGCACACGCTCTCCTTCCGACTGCGCATACCTGATCACAGCCGTCTTAAGGCCGCTGAAGCTGAAATCGAGCGTATCCCCCACTCGCGCCCGAGGAAACGCCACGGCATTCGGGTTCCCGGTCT
>Ga0207433_10005531_pt1 | contig 22482 bp, 16 predicted proteins | sample YelNatPaOPGAMG01_FD_187559 | JGI IMG/M metagenome (GOLD analysis project Ga0207433, IMG submission 187559) | Hot spring thermophilic microbial communities from Obsidian Pool, Yellowstone National Park, USA - OP-RAMG-01 (SPAdes) (version 3) | ecosystem: Environmental > Aquatic > Thermal springs... | reverse complement strand
TATTCTGGATATTTCTGTGAAGAACACACTGACCATCGGTGCATCCGTTGGTGCGGCTAGCATAGACAGACAAACCAATGCCGGAGGGTAGATAAAAGCTATTACAAACATTGCTAATAGCAGAATACTGGCGGTTAGGAACTGCATAATTTTTCTCCTTCAATCAACAGTCTGTCGTTTGGGATTTTGGAGTCAACAGTCCATTCCGGTACTTCGTGCACTAGCGCTTTGTTCGATGCCAATCTGCGTCGTATTACAGATCCACCTTCAGCTATGGTAAACGACAGTATATCTCCTTCGATATTATCAAGGGTCTTGGAACCGGATGCGAGCCAAAGGTCATCTATGTAATAGGTACCTGGATAAAGAGATAGATGTGGAAATCGTGCTTTGATGGATACTCGACCACATAGAACGCCAGGGCGAAAATCCGAGTCTTCCATAACACAATGATATACACCAACACCATCGGCGTTTCTAACTGCGAAGCTGAGCCTGATATTATCTGTAGGTTCGTTGAAAATTATATCCATCCGTACGTACATTTCGTCTCCAATGAAAAACACATCACCGCCGCTGCCGTTTTTTCCTTCCAAGCAGGCGCCGACAAACCTGGCTTTTGAATTTGCTCTTTTAGTATCATCATTTTCAAAAATCACGCTTGATGGAATACTGCCGCGCTCGTAGGAAGAGTAATGGCGGATTGCTTCTTGCGATGAGCCAATGTAATCTATCAATCCGTTTGAAAGCACCACTCCTTTATTGCATAACCGACTAACTGCAGCCATATTGTGGCTGACGAAAAGTACTGTGCGGCCACTTTTGGATGCTTCATCCATTTTCCCTAGACATTTGGTTTGAAAGCTAGCGTCTCCGACCGATAAGACCTCATCTACAATCAGTATTTCTGAGTCTAAATGAGCTGCAACGGCAAATGCCAACCGCACATACATTCCACTGGAATATCTTTTAACTGGCGTATCGAGGAATCGGCTTATTTCAGCAAATGAAACTATTTCATCGAATCTGCGAGCTATCTGTCGCCTGGTCATACCCAGAATTGCGCCGTTCATATAAATATTTTCTCTGCCGGTCAGTTCTGGGTGAAAGCCCGTTCCAACCTCTAGCAGGCTTGCTAAACGTCCGCGGATGAAGGCTCTTCCTTCAGTTGGAGGGGTGATTCGCGAAAGCACTTTAAGTAAAGTACTTTTCCCTGCTCCGTTTTTGCCTATTATACCTACGACATCGCCTTCTTCTACTGTGAAGCTGATGTTTTTGATCGCCCACAGTTCCGTATTTGATTGCCTGGTAGCATATTTTCTATTCCAAGGCAGTTGAATGCAGCTTCCGAACCTGCTGCCTATTCTATACAATTTTCCAATTTGTTCTATTGATATAACTGGTTTTGGTGTCATCGTTTTACACTAGGTCTGCGAAATAGTGTTCAGCTTTACGGAAATAAAGCAGTCCGAGTAAGAATAAAGATATACTCATAAGTAGTGATATGACTAATACATCCCAGCATACAGGAGACTTTCCCAGCACGACAGCACGTGCGTTTGATATAACCCCGGAAATTGGGTTTAGCCACAGCATTACTGCTTTGGTTGTTGGATGAGAGTCAAGCATGTTGATAGGGTACATCACAGGTGTAATAAACATCATTATTTGCACGGCAAATGGAAGAGCATGTTTTATATCCCTATATTTGACGTTGACTGCAGCGGCTAGTAATCCAAATCCCAGTGATACTAGGATTGTTGTTAATATAAGCACAGGCAGTAGCACTATTGAGAGTGGTTTCGGTGGTAATTTGTAGTAAATCATCATCATAGCTAGGATGAGTGATGCTATAACTAAATCAACCAGCGCCGAAGCCGCTGCGGTAGCAGGTATTACCAGTCTAGGGAAATAAACTTTTTGGATGAGTCCTGCATTTGATGTCATAGAGTTTGCTGCGTTAATCAGTGTAGTTGAGAAATACTGCCAAATTAACAGTCCAACATATAGAAAAATTGGGTAGGGTGTACCATCGCCACTTTTTATACCGCCTAGTCTATTGAACAAGAATGTGAATACTACCATAGCAATCAGTGGTTGAATTATTACCCATATCAAGCCTAAAACGGCTTGCTTGTACCGTACTGCTATATCTCGCCAAGTTAGGGCTATGAATAGTTCTTTGTATCTCCAAAGTTCTTTCCAGCCGATAGACGGTATCTTAGATGGTGGAGTTATGATTATTTCATGCTCGGCGTTCATCATTCGATGCACCTCAAAATTATTTTATGAGTAAGTTGAAGCTGTTCTGTTAAATCGAAATGATGGTTGCCTATGTAGAACCCGTCTACGTCTAGTTTTTCGGCGTTGGGCAGATCGCCACATATATCACAGTCGAAGAATTGAATGACCGGGTTTTTAACAAAGTTGCCAGCAACTATTGGTCGGCATTCTATGCCTGCTCTGATGAGTTCTTCAACTACCTTTTGTCGTTTTCCAGCTAATGCACCTTCAAGCACAATAGCGAATGCAAACCATGAGCTTTTACCGATGGGATGTTGAATTCTCACAAAATCCAAGTTGCCGAATATTTCAATAAACCGTGCAGCATTTTGGCTGCGTGCCGCGAGTAGTCTATCAAGTTTTTCGAGTTGTTTTATTCCAATTGCACCGGATATTTCTATTGGCCGCAAATTGTAACCGGGGAGAACGAATTTGTACATCTCATAAAACTGATTTGGATGTTTATTACAGATGTGGTTTTCTGGTGGAAGGTCTCTTGTCCATCCATGTGCACGCATTGAGAGCATGACATGGTAAAGCTCCTCATCATTGGTGAGTACAACTCCTCCTTCCATAGTGCATATATGATGGGAAAAGAACATACTAAAAGTGCCACATATGCCGAAAGTTCCGCAGAATCTACCATCGAACTCGGCTCCCATAGATTCACAGTTGTCTTCTATTAGGAGTAGTCCATATTTTTCGCATATTTGATTCAGTCGTACAAAGTCATTAGGTGAACCAAGCAGGTTGACAGCTAGCACTGCTTTTGTTCGAGATGTTATAGCTTTCTCGACTTCGGCAACATCAAGATTGAAGGTTTCCAGATTTACGTCAACAAACCGCAGCCTTAGATTGTGTTGGTACAACGGGTTGTAAGTGGTACTCCATGATACTGCTGGAACGATTACCTCATCTCCGGGTTTGAGTCTGGGCGGTGATGTATGCATAAGTGCTGATATTGCGAGCAGATTGGCCGAGCTTCCGGAGTTTACCATAACTGCGTAATTTGATCCGAATCTTTCAGCAAAAAGCTTTTCGAATTCGCGGACATTTTTGCCCATTGTAAGATGCCCGCTTTTCAGCACCTCGATGGCGGCTTCGATTTCCTTGTTATCCCATGTTGAGCACGAAAGCGGATATGTGATCATATACTGTGCCTCAAAGTGTCCAGATAGTATGCGTATGTTGCTGCAATACCTTTTTGATGATCAGTGGTAGGCTGCCATCCGAATCTTGCAGCTCGGCTTGAATCAAGAAGTTTTCTAGACATTCCAACAGGGCGGTTTGTATCGAATGCGAAGTCTCCCTGGTATCCTATTATTTCGGCAGCCATTTTGTAGTATTCAATCACGCTGAAGTCCTGTCCATATCCAACGTTAAGATAATCAGGCAGATCTTCGAGAAAATCCAATGATTTGTGTATAAAGTCGGCGAGATCATTTACGAACAAAAATTCCCTTCGAGCGCTGCCATCGCCCCATACAACTATAGTGCTATCACCGCTAGTTTTTGCTTCATGCAGTTTTCTTATAATTGCAGCGATGAGATGCGATGAGACTGGGTCGAATCGGTCATTCGGACCGTAAAGGTTGCACGGTATCAGTACTCGATAATTAACGGAATATTGCTTGCTGCAGTATTCGCAGAGCTTTGCGCCAGATATTTTTGCTAGAGCATAGCCTTCGTTAGTAGGTTCGAGCGGGGCTGCAAGCAGGTATTCTTCCTTGAGAGGGTTTTTATAGTCCTTCGGATACATACATGAGCTGCCAATGTAAACCAGATTTTTAACGTCTGATTCCAGCGCACCATATATTATGTTAGAATTGATTACTAGATTTTCGTATAGAAAATGCACAGGGTCATCAATGTTGGCTTGTATGCCGCCGACTTTGGCTGCCGAAAGAATAATGTAGTCAGGTTTCTCACTGCGCAGGAATTTGAATACATCTGATTGAACAAGCAGATTCAGCTCGTTCCTGTTTCGCAGTATGAGTTCGAATCGGTTGTCAGCTGTAAATGATCTGACAACGGCTGAACCAAGAAGTCCCGTGTGTCCGGCTATGTACACCTTTTGCTTACGCTGCGGCATTTATCCAGTCTCTCCCCGTTTGGATTTCGCGGGACTCTGAAGCTAGATCGGCTTCGATCATGAGCTTGACCAACTCTTTGAATTTAACAGTTGGCTCCCATCCCAATTCTCGTTTGGCTTTTGAATAGTCTCCTATGAGCAAGTCTACTTCTGCTGGCCTGAAATATTTGGGATCTATTGAAACCAGTGTCTTGCCTGTAATGGCATCATAACCCTCTTCATTGAGTCCTTCCCCTCGCCACTTTACGTCATATCCTAGGCATCGCCCAGCTTCTTCGACGAATTCTCTAACTGAATGCGTTTCGCCGGTAGCGATTACATAGTCATCTGGATGTGGTTGCTGTAGGATAAGCCACATTGCATTTACATAATCTTTTGCGTATCCCCAGTCGCGTCTAGCATCAAGGTTTCCTAGATAAACGCGGTCTTCAACTCCCAGTTTTATCCTGGCTAGCCCACGGGTGATCTTGCGTGTGACAAATGTTCGGCCGCGTCTTGGAGATTCATGATTGAACAAAATCCCGTTAGCGATGAACATTCCGTAGCTTTCTCTGTAGTTTCTCGCGATCCAGTAAGCGAAAACTTTTGCACACCCATAAGGACTGCGAGGATGAAATGGTGTAGTTTCTTTCTGGGGGACTTCATGCACCATTCCAAACATCTCGCTAGACGATGCTTGATAAAACCTTGTTTTAATCCCTGTTTGTTTCAATGCATCAAGCAATCGAAGTGTTCCTAGCGCGGTAACGTCTGCAGTATATTCAGGAATGTCGAAACTTACACGAACATGGCTTTGTGCACCAAGATGATATATTTCATCTGGCTCAATTTTCTCAATCAATCTGCTTATGTTGCTTGAATCAGACAAGTCTCCATGGTGCAGGAACAATCTGGCGCCGATTTCATGTGGATCTTCGTAGATATGTTCTATTCTGCTAGTATTGAAAGTAGATGCTCGACGGATGATTCCGTGCACCTGGTAACCCTTTTCCAATAGTAGTTCAGCAAGATACGAGCCATCTTGTCCGGTTATTCCTGTGATTAACGCCTTTTTCATAATTTAGTAACCTGCTTTCCTTTACCGGTTAGCAATTGTGATAAGCCCATATTTTCGAGTCATAACTGGTAAATTTACCAGTGTCATAATAAGAATCGGATGATTGTTGGGTGTTCTGCATTGCTTTATGAGTATGAAAAATGGATTATTGCGATGGAATGAATTAATCCTGAAACGGTCTGTATATATATAGATTGATACTATGCCGCTTCGTGCAATAAGATTGCAGCTTTGTTTGCTGCAACTGGATGGCGTTCGTTTCGACGTTCTATGAGTCTATGTAGATAGTCTCTGATTTTATCACCATCTGTATTTGATGATAGTGTTTCAAGATGGCGTACAATGTCCATTATTTCGGATGTGTCAAAGTAATGAGGACGATCTACAACCAAAATAGAGTCTACTGTAGATGTCCGTATGCTTTCATGTTCGGAGACTAACTTTTCATGTAATCGCTCGCCAGGTCTGATGCCGCAGAACTCTATGTCTATGTCAACCCAAGGTTCTAATCCGTGCATTCTGATCAGATCCTCGGCTAGGTCAATCAGCTTAATTGGCCGTCCCATGTCCAACAGATATAATCCTTTGGATTCTCCCATTTTGCCCACTTGTATTACTAGATGTACCGCTTCAGGTATCGTCATAAAATATCTGGTCATCTCGGGGTGGGTGACTGTAACAGGTCCGCCTCTTTTTATCTGATCCTGAAAGATTTTGAGAACACTGCCTCTGCTGCCGAGTACGTTTCCAAATCGCACAGCAATGTACTTCGTGTTCTGCCATATATCGCTCATTCCTTGTATAATTTCTTCGCACAACCATTTAGTGGTTCCCATGATGCTGCATGGATCGGCAGCTTTGTCTGTGGAGATTAACACAAACCGTTCTACCCCAAAACGTCCACATGCGTCAGCTAGATATGTCGTTCCAATAACATTATTACGCACAGCTTCGGATTCGTTGGATTCCATCAGTGGCACGTGTTTGTGTGCTGCCGCGTGAAATACTATGTCTGGACGGTGTTTTTCTATGACCGAGTTGATTCTTTCTCGGTCGGCTACTGAGCATATCACGCACTCGAGGACATTCCTTTTGTTCGGAAATTCGGATGTAAGTGTCTGCCAAACCTGGTGTATGGAGTTTTCGCCATGTCCTAACAGAATGAGCGCACCAGGTTCACTAGCTATTATCTGACGGCAAAGCTCCGATCCAATTGAGCCCCCGGCACCGGTAACCAGAACTTTCTTGCCAGTCGTATATTCTGCAGTAGCTTGCTTGTTGTGTCTCAATACTGGTCGTTTCAGGAAATAATCTATTGGGATTTCTGGGATGTTTGTTCCGTATGGGCTGCTGTGAAGATCTGCTAGTCCAGGTACGACTCTTACTGGTATTTTTCGATGCCGACATTCTCTTATGTGCTTGAAGACTGTTTTGCCGCATCCATGTGGCAGTGCAACAATTACCTCATCAATGGAACTTTCTGCGATGAATTTACCTAAAATATCTATTCGTCCTAGAATTTTTGCTCCGCCAACTATCATGCCTGTTCTTTCAGGGTCATCATCAAGAATCCCAACAATTTCGTATAGTGGTTCATGTTGCTCACGCATCATTCTGATGACAGGGGCTGTTGTTTTTTCGCTGCCGATAACGATCACGCGTTTCATTGTGCCCGCAAGTTGTGCTGATATTCTCCTTTTTGTGGTTATATAGATGCGCAGTGCAATCCGTAGTCCGCTTGTTGAAATTATGCTGAATATCCAGAAGATTATGATTACAGAGCGCGGCAGCATTGTCTTGCTTGTGAACTGTTGGATAGAGAGCAATGCTATTAAACCTAAAGTGTTTGCGTAGATAATACATCGAGCTGCGTCCAGTCCAACCAGTCCCCACGCACGTTTGTACAGGTGAAACCAGTGATATAACGCAATATAAATCGCCAAGGATGTAATGATGCCTAATAGATTACTTGCTATGTAATAGTTGTAAATTATTGATGCCGGTATACCTTCAAATCGCAGAATCAAAGCGGCGAGTAGGGAAGCATAAATCGTTGCTGCGTCTGCAGAGATAAATATTGTCTTTTTTACTGTTCTTAGAACACTGTTTTTTGTGAACTTTAGCATAACCAGAAGCCACCCTCTATCTACTTGTCTTCTACCTGTAATTATTGCTGGGCATTGGTGTGTATAGATAGCACAAATTGGGTGTAAAAATGGGTGATAAAAATGGAATGACTTAATCCTAGCAGGCTGAGTCGTTGCTATGTGAGCCTTGCAATCAGTAGCGATTATTCGGTTGTAGTGCCATCAATAATTATCTGGTCTTTTATTCGCTGAATCAATTCTCTTCGTGAAGAAACGCCAAGCCGTGAAAACATTCTGCGCAGGTGTGTTTTTACCGTGTTTACGCTTATGAATGTTAGCGCTGCAATTTCTTTGTTGGTCATACCCTGAGCTACCAAAGCGGCTATGCGCTTTTCTTTTGGTGATAGTCCTTGTATCGTTTCGCCTGCTAATATAGTTTCACTAGATGAATACATATCGGTGAATCTGCGTACGATGGATGCAACTGCGCTAGAATCGTAAACATGGTCTCCTGTTGCTACAGATCGAACGGCGTTTACAAGGCGATCAAAAGAACTGTTCTTGACTAAATATCCTTCTGCACCGGTGCTGATTGCCGAAACTGCAATACTTTCGCTGTCGTAACCAGTAAGGAAGATTATCTTTATGTCCGGATGTTTTGACTTTAGATATCTTGCCAGCTCTATACCCGATCCGTCAGGCAAAACTATGTCAAGGATTGTTATGTCCGGAGGAACTTTCTCGGCGATTGTTTTTGTTTCCTCAATACTGCCAGCTTCTCCTACGACCTCGATGCCTTGCTGCCTGTTGAGTAGGGCTGAGAGCGCTTCGCGTACCACTTTATGGTCTTCTACGACTAGAAGTTTGATGCTTTTTGTAGTATTTTCCATAAATATCTTTCCGCCTCAAAGTCTCCGATTCACTCTAGATATACTGTTTGTTTTCTGATGCGTCAACCATTTATTTTGCGTTGTCTGGAGATTTTCTCCCCAATATTGCGTTCAATATACAGTATACGGCTTTTAATGTTTGTGATACAATGTGCCGAAATAGTGCGGTTTTATGCAAAAGAGATTCTTATTTAATGCTAAATCCGACCTGCCTGGCTATATTAATGCTTGGATTTGGTTACATCAAGTTGGAATATGATATGGATAGGTGTGGTGGGAGAAGAAATGGAGAGGTATATTGTCAAAACATTTCTCGGACGAACCTGTAATACAAGAGCTGTTGGAGAAAATCCACAATCTGTCCGGGTTGCTTACTGGAATCTCTGTGAGTGTATCTTGCTGTTTATCCGCCGATACTTTGGAGGTATCTAAACCATTTTTATCCAATCTGTCTTCGCTGGTAGTAGAAGCACAAAATGAGCTAAAAATTATCCGTGACAAAGTGCGGCAGATGGATACACTATTGCCTTCGGATACGTAAGTTTTACCGTTGTTTTATGGCGTAATGTTTGTGGGTGGTTATTAGCAGTTGCGCTTTGACACGATTGAATTTAGCTTTTAATCATAGTGCATCAGTTGTTGCCTGCCGGACTCTCTGTTGTCTAGGATGCGTCTTATTGCTGCTGCTAGATCTGAGAAATTGAATGGCTTCTCGAGAACAGGAATACGTTTTTCTATTGCTGTCCATTTGTCTCCAAGTAAAGCTACATTCCCACTTACAATCAAAACGTTTACATTCGGTCGTATTGATTTTATATCTTCCCAAGCAGATATACCGCTTTTGTTTGGCATCACAGCATCAAGGATTACCATGTCTATTTCTCGTGGGTTTGCTCTAAATATATCTACAGCTTCCTCTCCATCTTTGGCGCAGAGCACATTGTAACCGATTCGCCTAAGTAAGTCGGCTGTGGGAATGCGAACCATTTCATCATCTTCTGCCAGTAGAATAGTCTCTCTTCCGCCGACAATCTGTGGTTCGGCATACTCGATTTCACGAGCTGTGATTTCTTCCGCAGCAGGTAGATAAACCCTTATGTCTGTTCCTTTGCCGAGAGCACTTTTAACATCTATGAACCCTTTATGTGATGTTACTATCCCATGCACTACGGATAACCCCAGGCCGGTGTTACTTTTGTTCTCTTTGGTTGTGTAGAAGGGTTCGAAAAGTCTGCTGATCGCATCAGGGTGTATACCTTTGCCTGTGTCAGAAACCGTCAGTAATATCCAGTTATTAGGTCTTGCTGAGTGTTCAATGTAGGAGGTAATGGGGAGCTTTCTTCTTTCTGTATTGTCTACGGTTATCGTAAGGCTGCCTCCGTTTGGCATTGCGTCGCGAGCGTTGATTGCAAGGTTCATTATTACTTGTTGAATTTGGTCAGGGTCGCCGTTTATAAACGATGGATTTGCTTTGAGATCAATATTAAGAGAAATATGTTCGCCAAGTATTTGTTTGAGTAGTTTGCCGCAGTCAAAGACCAGGGCATTTAGGTCGATTATACCAATTTGCATAGGTTGTTGGCGGCTGAAAGTAAGAAGTTGTCCTGTGAGTTTGGAGCCTCTTTCAATACACGCGATGATGTCTTCCGTCATCTGTCGAATTGGATCAGTTTTAGGGAGTTTCATTTGAATCAGCTCGGTATAAGCTGATATTCCCATCAGTATGTTCCGAAACTCATGTGCCACACCGCCTGCCAGTGTGCCTATAGCTTCCATTTTTTGAGCGTGTCGAAGTGATGCTTCCAGTTTTTTTCTCTCAGTAACGTCATTGGCAAGTATCATTGTGCCAATCTCATTGTTAGAGTCATCCATCATAGATGCAGTGCTTATGCTGATGCACAGTACTGCTCCATTTTTATTAATAAACTCATACTCTTCTCTTTTTGATGTGCCATTTGCATTTAGCTTGTTGGACTTCTTAGCTTCTACTGCGGAACCTTCGGACATCAGCGAGTATATTGATCTGCCTATAAGTTCCTCGCTGCTGTAGCCGAGCATTTCGGTGGTTTTGGGGTTTGCAAATGTGATGATTCCATTTTTATCAATTATCCAGATGCATTCATCGGCGTTTTCTACAATCGTGCGGTAAAGTTCCTCTCTGGCGCGAAGCGCCAATTCCGTGTTTTTCTGCTCGGTTACATCGTCAAAGATAGCAACTATTTCACCTGTTGAGAGCTTAAATACGTAATTCTCTGTCCAAAGTGTTCTTTTATTGTCTGTATACATGGATTCTGATTTGCGTTCGGGTATGCCAGTAGCCCAAACGCGTTTGAAAACATCCAGCAGTCCCATCTTTTTAATGCCTGGGAAAGCTTTTGTTACTCTGCGTCCTACCACGTCTGCACGTTTATACTTAGTTGAACGTTCTGCGGCAGGATTGAAATCCCTGATTATAAAATCTGAGCCATTATCCACAGCTTCATATACTGCGATCCCGCTGCTTATGTGTTCGAACATCTCTCGCAGCCATTCATTTCTTGTTTGGAGCGAGTCAAATGCCCTATCACTTATGGTTATATCTCTTATTGTCTCGATTGCTCCGATAACTTGTCCTTTGGCATCGCGCAGAGCTTTGGCTCTTATCCACAGTCGGATATATTGGCTTCCTTGCACTCGATGAATTGAGATAGCTGTAATGGTGTCGCCGTTTCGCGAGAAGCATTCATATCGGCTTTCAGCAGCCGGGTCTGGATTGAGCAGCAGGTCTGCGGCGCAGGGCATGCGTTTTCCATATAGTGCTACACCATGTTCATACCCGCCTTTTCCAACAATACTGTCAGCGCTGACACCGGTGAGGGTTTCCATCTCTTGGTTCCATATTCTTACTATGCCATTGGTATCAATCGCAAAAGCAGCGTCAGCGCAGCATATTATGGCTGCCTGCAGGAATTCGTCGGTATTAGGTTCGGATGAATGACGATTATTCAGAGGCGTTACGTTATCAGATTTTTGTGCATTGTTATCAGTATAGGAGTTGGTCGAATCTTCTGTTTGATTGCTGGCAGTTGTTTCTAGTGATTTTTTCATCTTTCTGACTCTTTTGTGTTGTTATCGCTCGATAATATACGCCAGTTAAATAGCTAAGTCAATGCGTTCGATATATTTTTATAGTAATATTGGTTTATGCTGCTTCCCTGTATTCATGCTGTTTTTCTCTGAAATGGCAGTTTATAAATATTTCCACAATTGTAGGATCAAATTGTCTGCCGGCGCCTTGTTTTATTTGCGCCAGCGCATTGGCATCTGTAAGTCGTTTTCGATAAGGCCTGTCGGATGTCATCGCGTCGAAAGAATCAACAACCGCAAGTATGCGCGAAAGCAGTGGTATCTGCTCGCCTCTAAGACCATCCGGGTAGCCTTTTCCATCGAATCTCTCATGGTGATGCTTGATGATAACCGCAAGATCTTCTAGTCCTTCAACCTCTCTGAGTATACGACTGCCTATGTCCGGATGAGCTCTGACTTCAGCCCATTCTGATTCCGAAAGCCCTCCATTCTTTCCTAGTATTGCTTCGCTGACTCCTATTTTGCCTACGTCATGTAGATAAGCAGCGAGTTCAAGCAAGCTTGTATCCGCAGGTGTTAATCCCATTTCTCTCCCGATGGTTCTTGCCATCATTGCCATTCTGCTTGAGTGTTCTGCTGTCTGTTGTTCTTTGGCAGATATAGCTCCTGCAAGAGCTTTTATGGTTTGAAGTAACATCGTGTTTCTTTGTTCAGCCATTTTGAGTGCTTCTACGTGCTTAATCAGTAGGTTTCTTTCTATCGCCATCGGTACTGCATTGAGCGGGAACGGTTTTACCAAAAAATCTCTCGCCCCGAGTTTGATTGCTTTTTCTATATCATTTGGGCTTCCATAAGCGCTCCACATTATGATTAACGGGTCGCCGGAAGCATCACGTGCCTGTTTGATGATGTCCATACCGCTGGATTGAGGCATAATCATATCACAGCATAGCACATCGAACTGCTCAGTTGATATGGTTTTGACTGCGGATATAGGATTATCAAAACATTTGGTTTGATATCCGTAGTCTGGCAGAAACCGCTCCAGCGCCGAGAGTATAGCAGTATCATCATCTACGACCACCACTTTAGACGCCGTTGGTTTAGAAGGTGCTTTTTCTATAATCCCTGAATCAATATTTTTCATTTTTTGTCATTCTAGCCTCCGCGCACGAAATTGATTATTGCACTCAGTCCGACTGGTTTGGTAAAAACTGTAACGTTTGGCAGCATTGAGCGAATTTCTTCTACTATTGAGCTTTCTGGAAATCCAGTAACAAGCGCCACATCAGGTTTTTGTTTACTGTAATCTATGGTTTTGACTATATCCAGAGCCGAGCCGTCCGGTAGGATAACGTCAAGCAGGATTGTGTCGAATGCTATTTCGCGAACAAGAATAGACGCATCTTTAGCTGAACATGTGCTTATGCAGTTCAACCCAGCGCCTTTTATGGCTTGTGAGATAGAGTCTAAAATCATTGGATCATCGTCAACCATCAAAACATCTTTTTTGGGGCGTGGTTGTCCCCTAAGCCATGAGTCTATCTCTTTTTTGTTGAATCGCCACTGTTTGCCAACCTTAACTCCTGGTATTTTACCTTCGGAGACCAGATGATAAAGCGAAGCCTCCGACATCTGTAAATATATAGCTAGATCTTTTAGGCTCATTACACCTTGTTGTTTCAATACGTATTACCTATCCTCTTCGTTATTTATTGGGTTTATGCCGCTTATGCACCTGTTTGTTAGTAGGATAAACTTGCGGTCTTTCACAATTATTGGCAGTTATTTGCGAATTTCTTACATCAAACAATAATGAATCACTTTGTAATAACCGAAAATGTTGTTTGGGTGCGACAAGTAAGAGATGGTTTCCTGGCCAACCGATCTCTTTGCCTAGGCTTTGAAAGCAAAAGTGTGCAATTCAAATGGATGAGGACAGTATGGCTGAGGAAACCAAAAACCAAGCAGTAATTGCTTCCAGACAGATAGAAAGGCGTGAGTCACAGCTTTGGTGGCTGGCAGTTCTGACTATTTTTCTGCTTGCACTTACTGTTCTGGCAGTAGATACAGCGAATCAAACGAGTAGTTGGTGGCTGAGCACAGGTATTGGACTTGCGCTTAATACAAAGGTTGTGAGAATAAGCTTAGTGCTTTCAACCTTAGCTATTGTAGCCTATTTTCGTGATTCAGCTCGACGTCTCCGCAATGCCAACAAAAAATTGGTCATGGATTTGACTGATTACAGCACTCAGCTTGAGCGCAAGAATTTGGAAATATCGAAGCTGAGGGACCTTTCGGATCAACTTATTGGGATTAGCGTCGAAGTTCCATCTGCGCTAGATATGATATTGTCTATGGCTGTTGACGTGATTGGCGCGGATACTGCATCTGTGATGCTGAGATTGCAAGGGGAAGACGAGATGCGGATTGTATCTGCTCGGGGGTTGCCGCGGGAAGTGGTAGAATCCGCTCGGGTGCGTGTTGGTGAATCGATAGCCGGACTTGTAGCTCAGGATGGCAAAGCAGTTATTATAAACAGTGATCAAATTGATGGCGTGCTTGTTGAGCGTGCTAATCGCAGGGATGTAATTGGTTCTTCTATTGTTGCCCCAATTCAAATTGGCGAAGAAATACGCGGCGTGATAAACATAGCTAAAAAAGTCGGCGGGTACAGGTTTACCGAAGACGATCTAGAGGTTGTATATACGCTTGCAAACCAGGCTTCAATGGTTATCCAAAGGTGTGAATTGTTGGAAAGTTTGGAAGGGCAAGTGAAGGCTCTTGCAAATGCGTTAGAAGAGCTGCGTCGCACTCAAGCTGAGCTTATGCACTCTGAGAAGCTTGCAACTATTGGGCAACTTGCAAGCGGCGTTGCTCATGAGATAAACAATCCATTGCAGGTGATACTCGGACGCACACAGATTTTGCGTAATATTGAGAAAGATGAGTCCAAACTGCGCAGTCTTAATGACATCGAGGTTCACACTGAACGGATTGCGGAGATTGTGGAAGGTTTGCTTAGTGTATCAAGGAAAGATACGGGCAACATGCAGGAGGTCAACCTAAACGATGTAATTATAAAGGCTCTTAGCCTTTTAGAATCGCAGTTCAGGTTGTATGACGTTATTGTTACAAAAGAATTGGATCCAGGGTTGCCCAACATGATTGGTAATGTCAGCCAGCTTCAACAAGTAGTTACGAACTTAGTTCTTAATGGCTGCCAGGCAATGGCAGATAGTGGGGGTGGCCGGTTGACAATACATACTAGATCAAACCAGGGCAGTATAGAAATGGAGGTTGTAGATACGGGTCCCGGCATAGACGAGACAATAATAGGTCGCATATTTGAGCCGTTTTTTACTACAAAGCCTGAGGGAAAAGGTAATGGGCTGGGATTGTCTATAGTTTTGGGGATTGTACAAACGCATGGTGGAACTGTGAAAGCAGGCAACGCACCCGGAGGTGGTGCCTGCTTTACGATATCGCTGCCTGCAATTAGCCACAGTCTAGATGGAGAAATAAAAGCCGCTTAGGAGAGATTCAGTATGAAGGAGATGGGTTAAAGATGAGATCATACAGGGTGCTTGTGGTAGATGACGAAATAGGGATTAGAGAGTTGATAAGAGATGTGCTTATACAGGATGGACATGAAGTTGTTTGTGCTGAGAATGGTGTAGAAGCAATGGCAATGCTTGCCGGTAACAAGACTGATGCCATTTTTCTCGACATTCGCATGCCGAGAGGTGATGGGCTTACTACACTTAGGGCTGTGCGGAGTCGCTGGCCTGATATGCCGGTTGTTATAATCACTGGATGCGGTCAGAACGAAGTGATAGAAGAAGCTATGAAACTCGGCGCCATAGCTTGTCTGAAAAAACCGTTTGGTATAAGTGATATTGTCGGCATGCTTGAATACATAGATGCATCGCAAGATCAACAGATGGCTTCTGCGCAGTAATATTAGATTGTTTGATAATAATCTGCAAGGAAGGTGAGCTATTCTTGGGAGATATGCTGAAACGTTTATTGAAATTTGGAAATAAATCCAAACCCGTAGAACATCTTAATTCAAAAAGACTGCTTAGCGCCATGATGAACTCTGTGCCAGTGCCTTTGTTTTATCAGGACACAGAAGGACGTTACATAGAATGTAATAATGCATTTGCCAGATTCTTTGGTGAAAGCCGCGAAAAGATTATAGGTAATACTATACACGATTTTGCTTCAAAGAGCTTTGCCGATGCCCAGTCTAAGATTGATAAAAGGCTTGTTTTGGATCGTACTACTTATATATCCGAGGAATGTTTCACTTGCAATGATGGCTCGCGACGCGATGTTATAATCCACAAGGCACCCATGTTTGGCGAAGATGACGAAGTCATAGGCATAGTAGGCACAATGATTGATATTACCGATAGAAAACTCGCAGAGGATCAACTCAAGGCTGAGAAAGAACGTTTGGATATGGTTACTGCGAATATGGGTGCTGGCTTAGCGGTTATATCGAGGGATTTTCGTACTATATGGGCAAATTCTGTGCTCAAGCAGATGTTTGGAGATACTGAGGGACAGTTATGTTATCAAGCTTACAACAAGCGCAGTGAAATTTGTCCGGGATGTGGTGTGCGTGAGGTATTTGAGACAGGAAAAGATAAGGTTGTTCATGAGCAGTTGGGTATAGGGCAGGATGGTAATCCAATATGGTCGGAGTTGATTACATGTGCTCTCAGAGATGAGAGTGGTGAAATTACTGCGGCGTTGGAATTGGTTGTCCCTATTAATGAAAGGAAGGTGGTCGAGGAATCTTTGCGCGAAAGTGAAGAGTTGTTACGCACAATCACATCTGTCGCACGTGATGCGATAATAATGATTGATGACGAGGATAATATAACTTTCTGGAACAATGCAGCGGAAGAAATCTTTGGATACAAATACGATGAGATAATTGGCAAATCATGCCATAAAATCCTTGCGCCTGAGAGATTCAGGCAAGCTCATGCGGATGCGTTTCCTCGCTTTAGGGAGACTGGTGCCGGCAATGCCATAGGACAGACGATTGAGCTTTGGGCGGTCAGAAAGGATGGCACTGAATTTCCGATGGAGCTATCTCTCTCTGCTGTTCAGCTAAAGGGACGATGGCACGCTGTGGGAGTAGTGCGCGATATAACCAGACGAAAACAGCAAGAAGAGAGTTTGGTCAAAGCTAAAGAAGCTGCCGAGTCGGCGAGTCGTTCAAAAAGCGAATTTTTGGCAAATATGAGCCATGAAATACGAACTCCTCTCAACGGTATAATTGGTATGACTGAGCTTGTGTTGGACACAGATCTAAACCCGGAACAGCGCGGTTACCTTCAGATGGTAAAGTCCTCGGCAGATGCGTTGATGGCACTTATAAATGATATTCTTGACTTCTCCAAGATAGAAGCTGGCAAATTAGATATACGTCGAGATCCTTTCGATTTAAGAGATGTTGTAGGTGATGCTGTTCACGCGTTAGCGCTGCGTGCACATGAGAAAGATATAGAGTTGGTAAGTGAGATAACGCCGGATGTTCCGGATGCTCTTTTAGGCGATCCAACACGGCTTAGGCAGCTGCTGATAAATATTATAGGAAATGCAATAAAATTCACCAGCAAAGGAGAGGTTCATATTAAGGTCTGCCTGGAATCTTGGACGAAAGACGGTGTGGTGCTGCATTTTGCGGTTAGGGATACTGGGATGGGAATACCAAAAGAGCGGCAGAGTGCTATATTTGAACCTTTCGAGCAGGCAGACGGTTCAACGACACGAGAGTATGGCGGAACTGGGCTTGGATTAGCTATATCGTCTAGATTAGTAGAAATGCTTGGTGGACGAATATGGGTTGAGAGTCGTGTTGGACGCGGTAGTACGTTTCATTTTACTGTACAGCTTGCAGTACAAGATGATCAAGTTGATCGGTATCGTTATCGCAGTGGAGGTTTGACAGGCGTAAAGGTTTTGATTGCAGATGATAGCACGGCGAATAGGCGTGTTCTTCAAACTGCGCTTAGGTCTTGGGGGATGAAGCCCAAAGTAGCGGCTGGGGGTAAGGAAGCCCTAGATATGCTGAAGAAGGCTGCTGAGAAGAATGAGCCTTTTGAATTGGTGATATTGGATTCGCAGATGCCCGATGTTGATGGATTTGCGGCAGCGGAGCACATGCGCAGTGATCCTCAATTTGCAAATGTTCCAATAATTATGCTCACAAAATGTGCACAACTTGATGATTCTGAGCAATGCCGTAGGCTGGGGCTATCATCTTATTTGATGAAGCCTGTGAAGCTTTCTGCTTTGTTGGAGAGTATAACGGCTGCTGTTAATGGTGGTAGGTATGACGCTGTTTGTAAACAGACATCTGATGCCAAAACCAATCAGAGTGTTGCGCGAAGCGCACTCAATATTTTGCTGGCAGAGGATAATGTTGTTAATCAGAAGCTGGTGACGGCTGTTTTACAAAAGGCTGGTTACAATGTGAGGGTTGTAGGTGATGGTGCTGAAGCTGTGGAAGTTGTAAAGCGCGGTGGTATTGACTTGGTGCTGATGGATGTACAGATGCCGAAAATGGATGGGTTGCAGGCAGTGGCATCAATTCGCAGACATGAGAAAAATACAGCCAGCCATATACCAGTGATTGCCATGACCGCCCATGCGATGGCAGGTGATAAGGAAAAATGTTTGACTGCGGGTATGGATAATTATATTTCCAAGCCGATTAACGCGAAACAGCTTTTGGAAATGATAGATCAAATGTTGATATGCAATAATCAGGTTGGAGAGGTTACTCAAGACGAGGTTGCTGCTGGTGTAATGGATGTTTCAGCAGCGTTGAGTCGTCTGGACGGTGATATAGAATTGCTGCGAGAGATTGCGGTATTGTTCTTTGAGAGCTATCCGAAATTGAGTATGGAAGCAAAAAGAGCGATTGAAAATAAAGACTTAGCTGCGTTGCAAAAAGTTGCGCATTCGATTAAGGGTTCTGTTGGTAATCTTGCGGTGGGTGAGGCCTATAATGTGGCGTTACGTTTTGAGCAGGTTGTGAAGTTAGGCGACTTTAGCGAAGCAGAGAAAATCTTGGGCGAGCTAGAGTCCGAGGTTGCTAAGTTGCAGGTGGCATTTTCTAAAACAGAACTTGATAGTGCAGCATAATGAGGCTGTCTATAAACTATTAGATTCTTCTATTATCCTAGCTCGACAACTAATTGTTTCACAGTTGAGCGTATTTATGCAGCTTTTGAACTTTGGTCAACGCTTGAATTCATCAGGAGGTGTTCTATCTCGGATGCCTGGTTTGGTCGTCCTATGAAATATCCCTGAGCCTCATCACAATGCAGTGTTCTTAGAAACTCAAGTTGCATGTTGGTTTCTACTCCGTCGGCGATTGCAGTAAACCCAGCACCATGAGCCGTTGCTATAATTGTAGATGTTGGATAAGGATCTGCATCAATGGAGTTTATGATGTTCCTTGAAATTTTGATGGCGTCAATCTGCAGATTCTCTATCCATTTCAGCTTTTTTCCATAGGAACTCACATTGTCTATTGCGATTCGAATACCAATATCTCTTAACTGTTGGAATGTTGTTTTGGATATTCCCAGATTCTCTCTGATAGTTTCTGCATTGAATTCCATAGTAAAAAGATTGTGGTTTAATTTGTGTCTGTCAATGAGTTCATTTGCGAAACCTATGACTTGTCCAGATATAAGCGCATAGGGAGTTATGTTTATGGCAATGTCTAGATTCTGTAGTCCTTTTTCTTGCCAAAGTTTGCTTTGAGATATTACGTTCTCCAGCGTGTTCTTTTCCAATTGTTCTATAAACCCTGTATCTTCTGCGGCTTTCATAAAGTCGTTAGGATAGAGCATACCAAGAATTGGATGTTTCCATCTCAACAATGCTTCTACTCCTATTACTTTGTTGCTGATAAGAGAGATTTTGGGCTGATAGTGAATAACAAATTCATTGTGTTTCAGCGCATGGGAAAGTGACTCTGATATCAACGCCGTCTGTAGCAGGGTTTCTTTTTCGATATCTGTGTTTATATGGTAGCTGTTTTCGCCTTTTTGTTTAGCAGTATACATAGCGGTATCCGCAGTGCGTATAAGAGTTTCGCCATCTGTACCATCCCAAGGATATAAGCTGATGCCGATGCTTGCGGATATAAAATAGTTTTTTCTGTTTAGGTTAAAAGGCTTCGATATTTCTGCAAGTATCTTTTTTGCCACTGTTTCTGCCGCATTTCGTGATTGGATGTCTGATAGTATAATTACAAACTCATCACCGCCTATTCGCGTAACTGTATCAGTTTCTCTGACCGAGCGTTTCAATCTGTCAGCGACCTTCTTAAGCAGTTCGTCCCCAGCTTTATGCCCTAAGGTGTCATTGACGGTTTTGAACTTGTTGAGGTCTAGGAACATAACGGCTAACATTAGTCCTGAGCGTCGTGCAGATGCAATATTGCTTTTTAACTTTTCGCCTAGCAACAATCTGTTTGGCAGACCAGTTAGAGGGTCATGCGTAGCCTTTAGTTCCAATGCTTTTTTTGCTGAAGCTAGTTCTTCTTGGACTTCTAGTACTCTTACTGCTGCACGTATATGAGCCGTTAGTTCCTGTACGCTGAATGGCTTAGCAATATAGCTGTCTGCACCAGCCTCCATCCCCTTGAGTAAGTCTTGTTTGCTGTCGCATGCGGTTGCAAGGATAATGTAGACGTATGGATTATCTTTATTGCTTCTTATTGCATGACAGATTTCCAGCCCGTCCATTTCAGGCATAACCCAATCCAGAATTGCTACCTGTGGCGCATCATTGGATTGTAAAATTTTCCAAGCCTCTGTGCCGTTTGAAGCGAGAACAGGTGAGTGTCCACTTTTTATGACGGTGTGTTCTACCAGACGTCGAGAAATAGGATCATCGTCTGCAATCAGAATCTTCATACGTCAACCCTGTCAAAACTCACAAAGTCTTAGTTTTGGATGGCAGTATGCTGGTTGCCATTGACAATACTGCCAATACGGATTATCGGAAGATTCTGCTTGCAGCTGAACCTTTTTTCATTGTTACAAGTATACAGATTTTAGCTCTGCAGATGCTTGTTGTATCTAGTCAGCCAAACCACATATGCTGTCCACTAGTTCGGTTATGGCTTCCACTTTTTCTATCTGTCCCACTTGAGATATTTCGTCTGATATCCCAAGCACAAGCCTAGGTGCAAACATATCAATAATCTTGCGAGTAAACTCCAACACTTCTTCTGTTGAGTAATGTTCAAGAAAATGAATCGCCGGTATTAAGTCAAGGCAGACTATTTCATCGCCTACTGCGGCTTTTATTTCTTCCAATGTAACATCGCCCTGAGGTTTAGGTGTCAGAGCTTCTATTGAGTCCAGCCCGCTCGCCTTCAAATAGGGGAGAATCTGCCTGCAGTTGCCATCCCAATGCGAATGCACAAACCTTCCTTCGCTGTGCATCAGGTCGCTAATCCATTGCCATCTCGGCAGCATATATTTTTCGAGTATCGGCGGCGGTGTGAACTCATTTGTAGCATGGTCACCTAAATTGAATATTCTGCACGGCAGCTTGAGTGCAGCATCAATCTGTCTTTTGTCGCGTCTGTCGCAGGCTTCTAGATATGCTTCTACAATATCGCGAGAGTCTGCCAAGATATAGAACGTGTTTTCCAATCCAGCCCAACACTTAATCATGTCGGTAAAACCTGAGCTAGTGAGAAAATAGTTGGGTTCGCCGCGATGCCCCAGCCGCTCTGCATCTTTGATGAATGCATCTACATTCGTTCTGAACTGCTGACGCTCGATGATGTCTATGACAACTTTCAAGTCCTCTCCTGTTGAAACAGGGTATTTTTCTATTCGGCTATTTACAAGTTCGCCGTCTTCCCATATCTCACGGTGTACAGCAGTGATCGTGCCGCTTGGGGTTGTAGTGCTGATAATCTTCCTGTCACCTTCGTGCCGTTCTTCAATTATTACATCATCCGGTTCGTTATATGTTTCTATTCCGCCGAACACAGCGTATCTTACAGAGCACCTTAGCGCGTCATATATTTCGAGCGTATCCATGCCGCGATATCTCTCCGGCATAGTGCCGTGTTTTTGATGGTGACTTATCCAAGTTTCGAGTCTCGGCTGCCACAATACTGCGTTCGCTTTCCGTTCAAATATTGCGAGATTCAGTTCTTTGCGAGTCAATGTTTTCCTCCTCTAGTTATAGCCTAATACATTCTACAATCCTAATGATAACTGTTCCTTCGCTGAAATGGGAAAATATCTTGGTTACTCGCTATATTTGACAGGTATTCTTATTGAGAAAATGGTTTTACTCAAGAGATATTCCCGATTTTCGCGAGCGTCTTTGTATCCGCCGCCATGCTTTAAATCTCACACTTGGCACCGACCTTGCTGGCACACCTATTTCTTCTCCTGTTACAGCATCGGGAAGAGGTAGTTGTGGTATTAGTTTTAACAGTTTGTCTTCCGGCATTTCCAATGCTTTAGCCGTCTCCTCCAGTCCGATAGATGAAATAATCGCAGTAACTTGGTCCGCTCCCATTCCCAGCATCATAGCCTTTCTCTGGCGTGGTGCAAGCAGCATAAACTCATTCCAGAACCATTTAATTACATGGTCAAGCCATCTATCATTGATTACCTGCTGTTCTACATCAACATGGTCATCAACCAGCCACTGTACTGGGCTGTCTGCTTCTTCGTCACCATCTGGCTGAGAGTCAATTGAAAGCGGTTCACTGTCTCGAACATCCTTCAGCGCCGCTATACACGATACCAAATCATCTATTGGTACTGGTGCACCAACGTAATCGAGTATTTTGCACGCCAACTCTACGTTTGAAATCTCCGCAGGGTCTCGGTTTTCCAGCATTCTACGTGCAAACACCTGCATATCTTCCGATATTTCTCTGCATTTTGCGCCGCCATTACCAGCTCGTCCTTCCCACTTAGCATAACCGCA
>Ga0207433_10005529_pt1 | contig 22490 bp, 21 predicted proteins | sample YelNatPaOPGAMG01_FD_187559 | JGI IMG/M metagenome (GOLD analysis project Ga0207433, IMG submission 187559) | Hot spring thermophilic microbial communities from Obsidian Pool, Yellowstone National Park, USA - OP-RAMG-01 (SPAdes) (version 3) | ecosystem: Environmental > Aquatic > Thermal springs... | reverse complement strand
GCGTGGCAGGCTCATCATCCTTCAGTATCCAATCCGCACCCAGCAGGTGAAAAGCGCAGAATCGCTCTGAAGCCCATTCCGCCTGCCTCGCAGCTCGACTCCGATTCCAGCTACTGACGGATCACGGCCGTGCCGCTTAAGCTCCGCCGGAGTCCGGGCGGCCCTCGCCGGCGCAGCCGAGCGGATACACTGAAGGCAACCGGGATGCTGCGTGCATTCGTAATGCTTGTAGCGGGGGCGTCGCTCGCCGCGGCGCAGATCGAGTATCGCGCCGTAACGGACCGTAAGGTCCGTCCGAAGCCCACGCTGCCGAAGATGGGCAAGGCGGGCACTGTCGTATCGGACCCCGTTTACGGCACGCGCATCCTGCGCGTAACCGATGGCAACACGGATCCCGGAGGCGCGGCATGCGTAACCGCCTCGGCGTCGCTACAGAACACGTGGAACGCGGACAGCACACGCTTCGTAGTGTCATGCGGCGGAACCATCGTGTATAGCTTCGATGCCGTCTCACTCAAGGCGCGCATCAGCGACGACACGGTGGATTTGCGCGAGACGCCCGCGTTCAGTTTCACGGATCCCGATCTGCTGTACGGCACCGGCGCCAGCCCGGTCACTTCGCAGTCAATCCTGGAGTACGACGCGAAGCGGAAGAAGTACCGCAGGCTGCTCGATTTGGATCGCGTGGTTAAGGGTTTCGAAGGCTCTCCCGGCATGCTCAGCGTGAGCGCGAACGAGCGTATGGCCGTGGCATTCGGCGGCATTCAGGACACGTGGCGTTACGTGCTCGTTTTCGACAAGACCACCGGCGCCGCAAAGCTGCTCGATACGCGCAAAGCTGCCGTGGACGGCAAAGCCGCACGCTTTCTAATGGGCTTCGGCGTGCATCTTGTGAACATCGACAAGAGCGGGCGGTACGTGGTCATCAGCAAGGGCGAGGGCGGCAAGTTTCCGAACCTCGTTGTCTGGGACACGAGCAACAACCATTTCGCGGAAATCACGGCCGAGGGGCAGGGGCACTACTCGGCCGGGTACGGGATGCTGGTGAACAACAGCAGCACGTTCCCGCACTGGGCGCAGTGGATGATACGCCCACTTCAACCTGAGAGGGTCGGGGAGTTCTCGCGCCTCATCGTGCCCGACCCTCCGCGCGACTACGGCGGGCGCTACGAGCACACGTCTTGGAACAACGCTCAGCCCGATGTGCCGGCGCCGGTGTTCGCGAGCATCATGCGCTATGCCGATGCGCGGAACCCGCTGGGGCCTTGGGACGACGAGATAGTCGCCATCAGCACCTCGCGCGAGCGGCCGAACGTGTTCAGGTTCGCATATCACCGCAGTCTGCCGTTGGGCGATTTCTGGGACGACCCGCGCGGCAACGTGAGCCCGGACGGCCGGTTTTTCATGTTCACGTCGAACTGGGAAGGGACGCTGGGGCGCGCGCCGCGCGGGCGGCCGAGGCAGGATGTGTTCGTGCTTGCGTTGCCGGAGATGGTGCGGGTGGGAGCGAGCGGTCCGGCTGCGCGCGGCAGAGCCGGGCGGCATTGAAACGGGCCGCTCTTTCTACGCCCTTGCGTCCCAAACGCGCAGGCCGAAGCGGCTGAGATAGATGGGAATGTTGCGGAACCGCGAATCGCTTTGGGCGATCTCGCGCAGCATGGCGCGGCGGGCGGCGGCGTCGGGGCCGCTCAAAATGGTGAGCGATCCGCCGTCGCCGCCGGCGCCGTTCACTTTCCAGCCCGAGGCGCCGTGCGCGCGCGCAATCTCGATGATCTTGTGGTGCCGCGGGCTGACAAGCGCCGGATGGAGACGCGCCTGCGCCTCCGTATTTTCGATCATCGCGCGTCCGAGCGCGGCGAAGTCGCCGGCATAGACGGCATCTCTGGAGAGCGCGGCGGTGGCGCGCAGGGGGCGCAGTTTTTCGGAGTCCGGGCCGGCGTTCTCCAGTTCACGAATCACCATGCGGTGCACGTCGCTGGAGTTGTGCGCCTCGCCGACGTAGATGAGCGAGAGCCGGCTTTCCAGTTCCCACCAGATCGCGTCCGGTACGCGTATCCGCATAACGGTGGATTGGGGGTATGATCGCATCTCGATGAAGTTGATGCCGCCGTAGGCGGAGGCTATCTGATCCTGAATGCCGCACTGCTGGCCCAACAACTCGGTCTCGATGCGGTGTGCGGTGAAGGCGACGTCGTGCGGCCGCATGGCGCCGGCGGTCAGACGGTCGAGTGCGCCGATGAGCGCCACGCTGACGGCGGCCGAGGTTCCCGTCGAGCAGCCGGCAGGCGCTTCGCTGTGAATTGAAACCTCGATAGCGACGTTGTTCGGGACGCGCATGCAATCGAAAGCGGCCTCGAGCAGCGGGTGCTTATCGTAATTGCCCCGGGGTTCGGAGATGGTGTACGGCTCCCCGTAGTCCTCCGCGTGTATGGTGATGCGGCGGGAATCGCCGTGGTTTTGGAACACGCGCACCTGCACCTCGGCGTACGGATAGACGGCGATATTAAAGATGCTGCCGTGGCCGGCGAACCAGGTGTCCGTCCAGCCGCCGTTGTCGCAGATGCGGATGGGAGCGCTGCTCTTGATGGTGCGAAGTATTGTGCGCTGCATCAGAACGAAGCGGAGAGGCGCGTGATGCTGCGCGCCTCCCCGTACGGGAACTCTAAATAAACGTGTAGCGCCCCGGAACAGCCAGAGGCGGCTCCTCCATCTTCACGTCGTAGCCGAACTGCTTGGGTTGGAGGTCGAGCGGTGAAGACATGATCATATCCCAGGTGACCTCCAGGCCCGAATATGCCGCCTCGCGAGCCATGATACAGGTCATCGTAGCCTCGGCGAGACCCATTGCCTGGTTCAGGTACGGTCCCTTGCCGAGGATGCTGTTCACCAGATCGATGTGCTCCTGCACATAAGGATTGATGCCTTTCGTGCCGAGATCGAGCCCGTTTGTGCGGCCCTTCGTACCGACGACGAGGTCGTCGACAATGCGGTAGCAGCCCTGCGGATACTGCCGACAGGTGCTGGCCAGGTGGACGCCGTTGGGATAAATGAAATCGGACGCCATGTGGTCGTAGATGTTGCCATAAAGCGGCTCGCGCGGGCGCCACGCGGCGCCGCCGGAGGCGACCACCTTCACCGGGTGCGTTCCCATGACCCAGTTCATGAAATCGATGTTGTGATAGTGCTGCTCCACAATCTGGTCGCCGCAGATCCACACGAAGCTGTACCAGTTGCGGTGCTGCCATTCCATGTCGCCCCATTTCGGGTCGCGAGCCTTTGCGTGCATCACGGGTCCGCTGAGATAGCGCGAAACCAGCGACACGACTTCGCCGATAGCACCGTCGTGTATGCGTTTAACGGTCTCCACATACGGACGGTCGGCGTGCCGCTGCGCCCCACCGACAACGGAGAGCTTCTTTTCGGACGCCTTCTTCGCCGCGGCCATGTAGCGCCGAACGCCGGCGGGATCCGTCGCGATGGGCTTCTCGCAGAAGATATGCTTGCTGGCGTTGACCGCGGCCTCGAAATGCTGCGGCCGGTAGCCCGGAGGCGTGCACAGCATCACGACATCGATATCGGCCGCGAGCAGCTTGCCGAACGCGTCAAAGCCGACGAAACGCATCTCGGGAGTCACTTTGACGCGGTTCGCATTGGGCGTACGGCTGAGCGTCTGGAGCGACGCTTCGAGGTGGTCCTCGAAGATGTCCGCCATGGCGACCAGTTCTACATTGGGATTGCCTTCGAGCGCGTTCTGCACGGCCTCGGTGCCGCGTCCCCCGCAGCCAATCAGGCCGTACTTCAACGTATCCTTCGCCCGCCCCCGGGCAATCTCGGGTCTTAGAATCGCGAACGCTCCCGCCCCGGCCAGGAGGGAGCGGCGCGCGATATTGTTTGCCATCGCGCCCTCCCCTAGATGAATTTGTACTCGCCTGGCACCGGAAGCGGGGGCACCGGGATCGAGGCATCCATAGACATATTCTTGGGAACGATGTCCTGCTGCGAATTCATCATCATCTCCCAGGTGATCTCGTGTCCGGAGTAAGCAGCTTCGCGGCCCATGATGCAGGTCATGGTGGTTTCGGCCACGGCCATTGCTTCATTTACATAAGGGCCCTTGCCGAGGATGGAGTTCACCAGGTCGATGTGTTCCTGCACGTACGGCAGGTCGTTCGGCCCTCCGGAGCGGCGGAATTCCGCAGTGGAGGTGTCGATGCGGCCCTTGGTGCCGACCAGCAGTTCGCTGACATTCTGTGCGGCGGGATTGGGGTACTGGCGGCAGTAGCTCGACATGTGCACGCCGTTCGGGTAGACGAAATCCGCCGAGCAGTGGTCGTAAATGTTGCCGTACTCGGGCTCTCTCGGCCGCCAGGCAGCGCCTCCGCTCGCGACCGCTTTTACGGGGTGGGCGCCCATGAACCAGTTGCACACGTCGATGTTGTGCAGGTGCTGCTCCACGATCTGGTCGCCGCAGATCCACACGAAGGAGTACCAGGAGCGGTTCTGGAATTCCATGTCGCTCCACTTCGGATCGCGCTTGCCTTTCGGACCGGGCCAGCCGCCGCCGAGGAACTGCAACACGGGCGAGCCGACCCAGTAAGCGTTGCAGGCGACTATGTCGCCGATCTCGCCGTCGCGAACGCGCTTCAGCGCAGCCAGGTACGATTTCTGCGAGCGCCGCTGCGCCCCCGACTTCACGCTGAGCTTCAGCTCTTCGGACTTCTTCGCCGCAGCCATGAAGCGGCGGACGCCGACGGCATCCGTGCCGAACGGCTTCTCGCAGAAGATGTGCTTTTTCGCGTCGACGGCGGCTTCGAAGTGCTCGGGGCGGTATCCAGGAGGAGTCGCCAGAATCACATAATCGGCGTCGGTGGCCAGCACCTTCTTGTAAGCATCGAAACCGATAAACCGGTGCTCGGCGTCCACCTTTACGCGATCGGCCATCGCGGCCGTGCGCCTGCCCTCGCGCAGCTGCCTGAGGGACTGTTCGAGGCGATCCTCGAAGATATCGGCCATCGCGATGATTTCGACATTCGGATTCCCGACAAGCGTATCCTCGCATGCCTGTGTGCCGCGGCCGCCGCACCCTACGAGCGCGACTTTCAGTTTCTCGTCCCCCGCGCCGCGCACCAGTTCCGGCCGGATGATCGTGAAGGCCGAAGCGCTCGCCCCGGCCAGGAAGGATCTTCTGGAGAATTCCATCTGGTTTTGTCCTCGGCGGACCATTGTAGCGCCGGGCTGATGCAAGCCGCCCGCGGCTATTTCGGCCCCGGCACCATCGGAACGAAGCGCACCGGCAGCACGCCGCGGCGCTTCAGCCTTCCGTGCGTATCCTTTTCGATGGCGATGAGCTCCTGGTCCCATGCCGAGGCGCCGACCGGCGCGACAAGCCTGCCGCCGGGCTTGAGCTGGTCCAGCAACGCCCGCGGAACCTCGGGCGGGGCGGCGGTGAGGATGATGCGGTCAAAGGGCGCGTGTTCCGGCCAGCCGCGGTAGCCGTCGCCCGTCCGGCAGACCACGTTGGCCGCCCCCAGTTTCCGCAGCAGCGCGGCGGCGGAGCGGGCCAGTTCGGGAACGATCTCGACGGTGTAGACGCGGCGCGCCAGGCGCGCCAGCACCGCCGCCTGATAGCCGGACCCCGTACCGATCTCGAGAACCGTCATGCCGGGCTGCACCTCGAGCAACTCCGTCATATAGGCAACGATGTACGGCTGCGAGATGGTCTGGCCGTAGCCGATCGGCAGCGGGGTGTCGTGGTAGGCGAACGGGCGGACATCCTCCGGGACGAACAGGTGGCGCGGGATGGCGCGCAGGGCGGCAAGGACGCGCTTGTCGCGTATGCCGCGGTCCTCCATCTGAAACCGGACCATGCGCTCGCGCGCTTCCGCCTCATCCTCGGGCGCGGCGAGCCCGGCGGGCAGTTCCTGAGCAGCCGGCGCACAGCCGCTGAGGGCGATTGCGAGAATGGCGGCAAGGCGGGTGGCGCCCGCGGCGGACGCGTTCGGAACAGAGTTGAGCCGAAACATCCAGACTTCCTCAACCGTCTCTGTGTCTTAAAGATACAATGACGGAAGTGCGCGAGAAGACGTCCTCCCAGCGGCGGCTCGAAGCCAAGCCCGATCTCCTGAGACAGCTCGGCATCGTCAGCGCCACCGCGCTGGTGATCTCCAACATGGTGGGGACGGGCATTTTCACGTCAACAGGCTTCCTCGCAGGCGATCTCGGCGATGCGTGGCTCGTGGTGGGCATCTGGGTAGCGGGCGCGGTGATCGCGCTCGCCGGGGCGCTGTGTTACTCGGAACTCGGCATCAACCTGCCGGCGTCGGGCGGTGAGTATGTTTACCTGACGCGCGCCTACGGCCCCACGTGGGGCTTCATGACGGGGTGGATCTCGTTCTTTGCGGGGTTTTCGGCGCCTATCGCCGCCGCCGCGATCGGTTTCGCGGATTACCTGGGGCATTTCTGGCCGGCGCTGCATCAGGACCAGACATTCCTCAGGGTGGGTTCGGGCACGTTTTCGTTGAACGTCGGCGCAGGGCAGATTGCGGCGTCCGGACTGGTGCTGCTTTTCACGGTGCTGAACTTTTTCGGGGTGTCGCGCATCGCGAAGATTCAGAACGTGCTTACCGCCGTCAAGCTGCTGGTCATCGTATCCTTCATCGTGCTCGCGTTTGCCGCCGGCACGGGCAACTGGGGGCACTTCTCGGAACCCGCGGTGCGCACATCGCACTCTTCCCTGCCCATCCAGTTTGCGCTCAGCCTATTCTGGATCTACGTTGGGTACAGCGGCTGGAACGCGGCTACCTACGTCGCCGAAGAGTTGAGGCGCCCGGAACGGACGCTGCCGATCGCGCTCGCGCTGGGCACGGTTGTGGTGGCGGTGCTATACGTGGCGCTGAACGTCGTCTTCATATACTCGACGCCGCTCGACCAGATGAAGGGCGTGGTGGCCGTCGGGTCGCTCGCGGCGCGCAATCTGTTCGGTCCGGAAACGGCCGGGATGTTCAGCGCGCTTATGGCGCTGTCGCTGGTGGCGACGGTGAGCGCGATGGTGACCATCGGCCCGCGTGTTTATTACGCGATGGCCAAAAACGGCGCTTTCCTGAAGATGGCCGCGCGCGTGCACCCGCGCTGGCACACGCCGGTGATCGCGATCGCGTGCCAGGGCTTGATCGCCGTGCTGATGACGCTCACGCCCTTTCGCGATCTGATCTCTTACATAGGCTTCACGCTGACGCTTTTCGCCGTGCTGGCCGTGGCTTCGCTGTTCGTGTTCCGCAGGCAGCCGGGGTGGCAGAAGACGAGCGTGGTCAGCTTCGCGTGGCCCCTGATTCCGGTGCTTTTCATCCTTGTGGGCATATGGACTCTGGCGGTAGGTTTGAAAGCGCAGCCGGGGGTCTCTTTCGCGGGCCTGGGCACGGTGGCGGCGGGCGCGCTGGTATATCACTTCCGCATCCGGCCGGGCGCAAAGCGCACGTAATCCCGTACTGAACCCCACTCACGCCTGCGGTATCTTCGTATTACATGCCCCAGATTCTGGAAGGTACCCGCATCCGGGACCAGATTCTCGAAGAGTGCAAGCCGCGTGTGCAGGAACTGGCCCGCGCGGGCTGCCGGCCGGGGCTTGCGGTGATTCTGGTCGGCAACGATCCGGCGTCCGAGATCTACGTCCGCAATAAGGTGAAGGCCTGCGAAGAGGTGGGCATCTACAGCGAGAAACTGACGCCGCCGGCGACGATCACCACCGACGAACTACTAGGCATCGTCAACGTGTTGAACAAGCGCGACGACATCGACGGCGTGCTCGTACAGGTGCCGCTGCCCGCGCACATCGACACCAAACGCGTGCTGTTCGAGGTGGCGCCCGACAAGGACGTGGACGGTTTCCACCCGCTGAACCTCGGCAAGCTGATGGCGAACATACCCGGCCCGCGCGCATGCACGCCCGCCGGCATAATGCAGATGCTGAAGCGGTATGAGATTCCCGTCAGCGGCCGCGAGGCCGTGGTGGTGGGGCGCAGCGATATCGTCGGCAAGCCGATGGCGATGCTGCTTATGCACGCCAACGCCACCGTCACCATTTGTCACTCGAAGACGTCCAATCTGGCTGAGGTGTGCCGCAGGGCGGACATACTGGTGGCGGCAATGGGCCGCCCGGCGATGCTGACGGCGGAGTACATAAAGCCGGGCGCCACGGTAATCGACGTGGGCACGAACCGTCTGAGCAGGCGCGAGGACGTGGAAAAGATTTTTCGCGGCTCGGCGGAGAGACTGGCGGCGTTTGACCGGCGCGGCAGCGTGCTGGTGGGCGATGTGGACCCAATAGACATAGGGGTTGCCGGCGCGTACACGCCGGTGCCGGGAGGCGTTGGCCCGCTCACGATTTCGATGCTGATGATGAACACCGTGGAGGCCGCGGAGCGGAGACTGGCTGCGTGCTCCGCGTAGGGCTGACCGGTGGATTCGCCTCTGGCAAGAGTTTTGTCGGGCAGGCGCTGGCGGACCTGGGATGCTTTGTCATCAAGGCGGACGCGTTGGGCCATCAAGCCATCGAGCCGGGAGGGGAGGCGTACGCGGCCGTAGTCGAGGAGTTCGGAACGGGCATACTGGATGCAGCGGGGCGCATAGATCGCCGGCGGCTGGGACGCGAGGTGTTCGAGAACCCGGAGCGGCTGGCAAAGCTGAACTCGCTGGTGCATCCGGTTGTGATCCGCCGCGAAGAGCAGTTGATGGCGGAGTTTGCCGCGCGGGAGCCCAAAGGCATAGCGGTTGTGGAAGCGGCGATACTGATAGAGACGGGCAGCCGGGCGCGCTTCGACCGCATAGTGCTGGCGGTCTGCACGCCCGAGCAGCAGATCGAGCGCGCCATGCGCCGCGACGGCCTGACGCGGGAAGAAGTGCTGGCGCGCATGGCCCGGCAGATGCCGCTCGAGGAAAAGCGCAAATATGCCGATTATGTCGTGGACACGTCCGGTTCGAAGGACGCAACGCTGCGGCAGGTCCGGCAGGTGTATGAGAGTCTTCGGAGCATAGAGTTATGAGGCTTCGCGCCCTGTTGCTGGCCGCCGCAATGGTCGGCGGCTTCCTATACTTGACGTCGAATACGGCATGGAACCCTCTGGAGCGGCTGCGGCACTCGCCGGAGGGCCGCATCTGGTCGGGGCCCACGGTGACGCAGGCCGCGCCGGGCTTCTCGAGCGACGAGCAGAACAACATCGACGTGTACAAGATGGCGCACTCGGCGACGGTGCACATTACGAGCACGGTTTACCGCAGAACCTGGTTCTACGAAGTGATCCCACAGCGAGGCACCGGTTCGGGGTTCATAGTGAACCCGGACGGCCGGATACTGACGAACAATCACGTTATCTCGGGCTCGCAGGAGATCGAGGTGATTCTGCCCGACGACCAGAGCAAATACAACGCCACCGTGCTGGCGCGCGACCCGCGCAACGACCTGGCATTGCTTCAGATCAAGGCGCGCAAGAAACTTCCGTTCCTCCGCCTGGGCGATTCCGACACGTTGCAGGTTGGGCAAAAGGTGCTGGCGATCGGCAATCCGTTCGGGCTCGAAGGCACCCTCACAACGGGTATTATCAGCTCGCTCGGAAGGACGCTGCAATCGGACGATAACGGCAACGTTCTCGAAGGCATGATCCAGACGGACGCGGCCATTAATCCCGGCAACAGCGGCGGTCCCCTGCTCGATTCGGCCGGCAACGTCATCGGCATCAACACGGCCATCTACGGCCCGGGATCGAACATCGGCATCGGCTTCGCCATGCCGATAGACCGCGCCAAGGCGATGCTCGACGAAGTCGCCGCCAAAGGCACGTTTACGCCGCCCCGGCTGGGCGTCAGCGTTATCTACATCGCGGGCGACGTGGCGGAAGCGCTCGATCTACCGTCGGAGGGAGGGCTGCTGGTTGTACAGGTTGAGGCGGGTTCCGCCGCTTCGCGGGCCGGCGTGCGGGGACCGAACCGGTGGGTGCGGATCGGGAACTCGGAACTGCCTATCGGCGGCGACCTTATTACCGCCATCGACGGCGAGCCGGTGAGCGGGCAAAGTTCGCTCAGCAGAGCGATGGCCAGGAAGCGCGCCGGCGAGAAGATCACACTCACGGTCTATCGGAATGGCCGCGAGATCAAGCTGCCGGTGGTGTTGTCCGCGGGAACCACGTCGCTGTAAAGGCGAGCGGCCATCGCGGTTCGGCGCACGGCGGGTGAGCTGTTGCCGCGGACAGGTTTTCATTCCCTGCTTGCGGGCCTTCAGGCCCATGTCGAACCTCCCTGAAGACCGCCGGGGCGGCTAAGCGCCTGAAATGCGCCGCTCCTTCACGGCCGCGGCCCGGAGCACGTGGGTGCGCTCTTGAAATTGAACTTTGCCCGCGCGCCTACGAGGCCGCTCCAGCCGTGCGGCTCAGCTTCCGCAGGACTTTCAGTGCGGCTTCATAGTCCGGGTGCGCCGAGGTTTCATGCACGTACTCGGCGTGCCGGATCACGTTTCCCGCGTCGATGACAAACAGCGCACGGCAGTCGAGGCGAAGCTGCTCGATAAGCGTTCCGTAGTTCCTGCCGAACGACACGTCCTGATAGTCGGACAGCATCTGCACGCGATCGATGCCGAAGGTATTCGAGTAGCGCCGCTGCGCGAACGGCAGATCCACGCTGATGGTGTAGAACTCCGCGCCGGGCAGCCCGGCCGCTTCTTCGTTGAACCGGCGCGTCTGCGCATCGCACACCGGAGTGTCGAGCGACGGCACCACGCTGAACAGGCGCGCCGTTCGCCCGGTGCTTTCGAGCGTTACGGGCTCAAGCTTCATGTCCACGCAGTGGAAGTCCGGGGCCTGATCGCCGGGCTTGAGCTCCGGCCCCGCGAGCGTCATAGCCGTGCCTCTCCAGATAACAGTGCGTGCGGTGCTCATGCGGCTCATTATCCCGTAAGGCGCCCGCGCGGGGTTAGCGGCCCTGTGCCTGTTCAGATATGTGAACCGCCAGCTCGATGGCGGCGAGCAACTGCGGCACGGCTTCCGGCGCCGTGGCCGCGCGCGAACCGATGCTGCGCAGTGCACGCATTGCCGGCGCGCTGTACTCGTCGCGTTCAGTGAGCCTGCTCAACCTCAGGAGGTTCGAGATCGCAATCGAATTTCCCGATGGCTCGGCGCCGTCGTAATCGTTCTTGAGGCGCAGGATCAGGTGCGGATCGGGCGGCGCGTCGAAGAAGGCTCCCGATGCTTTGTCTTCGAACAGTTCGAGCTGCTTGTGCGTGAGCCGCACTGCGTCTTCGAGCGCCTGAGTCTCGGGCGAGGCCTCATGCAGGTCGAGCAGTCCCTGCACAAAGAACGCGTAATCCTCGAGCAGACCCGGAATCGCCGCCTCCCCGCAGCAGTATCGCCGCACGAGCGTCCCCGCGGCGCGGCTGTACATGCGCTCCATGATGAAACGCGAGGCGCGCTGCGCGGCCTCGAGGTACTGCCTGGCTTGGAGCACGCGCGCGGCTTTCGCCAGCGCGGATATCATCAGGCCGTTCCAGGAGACCAGCACTTTGCCGTCGCGGGAGGGGCGCGGGCGGCGCGAGCGCGCCTCGAACAGTTTCGCGCGCGAGGCCGCGAGCGAGCGGTCCATTTCGGCCTCGTCCATCTCGAAGTGCGCCGCAGTCTCTTTTACGGAGTGCTCTTCGAACAGGATGTTCCGGCCGGGGAACTCGCCGGCCGGGTCGTGGATTATGTTGCCGCTTTCGTGCGCGCCGTAATGGTACATGAATCGCGCCGCGTCAGGCTCGCCGAGCGTTTCGTGAATCTGCGCGGCGGTCCAGAGATAGAAGGCGCCCTCGCTCGTGCGCGAGGGGTCGGCGGGATCGGGGCTGTCGGCGTCCTCGGCGCAGCAGAAGCCGCCGGCCTCGTCGGCCAGGTCGCGCAGCACGTAATCGAGCGTCGCGCGCGCCACGCCGGCGTAGTACGAATCGTTCGAGATGCCGAATGCGTCGATGTACGATGCCGCGATCTGGGCCTGGTCGTGGAGCATCTTCTCGAAATGCGGCACCAGCCAGCGCTCGTCCACGGAGTAGCGGTGAAAGCCGCCGCCGAGATGGTCGCGTATGCCGCCGTGCGCCATCGCGTTGAGCGTCGCGAAGACCATCTCCAGCGCTTCGGCGTTTCCAGTGCGGCGGTGGTAGCGCATAAGAAAATCGAGCACCGGCATTCTCGGGAATTTCGGCGCGCCTCCGAAGCCGCCGTGCGCGGTGTCGAACTGGCGGCGGAAAGCGTAGAATCCCGAGTCGAGCACCTGCGGGTTCAGCGGAGCGATGACGGGCTCCGTTTCCGCGCGCTGCGCGAGCTGCCGGACGACATCGGCGCTCGAATCGGCGAATTGCGCGCCTTCCCTGCGCCAGGCCTCCGCGATGCGGTGCAGCACCTCTTTGAAAGCGGGCAGCCCGTGGTGCGGCTGGGCGGGAAAATACGTTCCGCCGAAAAACGGTTTGAGGTCCGGCGTGAGGAAAACCGTCATCGGCCAGCCGCCCGAGCCCGTCGCCGCCTGCACAAACAGCATGTAAATTCTGTCTACATCGGGCCGTTCCTCGCGATCCACCTTGATTGAAATGAAGTCGCGGTTAAGCGCTTCCGCCGTTTCCTCGTCCTCGAACGATTCCCGCGCCATGACGTGACACCAGTGACAGGTTGCGTATCCGATGGAAAGAAAGACCGGTCTGTTGGTTTCGCGCGCCCTCCTGAAGGCTTCTTCGCCCCAGGGATACCAATCCACCGGATTGTGCGCGTGCTGAATAAGATACGGGCTCTTTTCGTTGATGAGATGGTTCGTGTGCATCCGCTCCCCTTGCTTCTATTGTCGAACGGGTAGTATCTGAACATGGGGGCAACGAGAATCGAACGGGACACCATGGGCGAGATGCGCGTTCCGGCGGACGCGCTCTATGGCGCGCAGACCCAGCGCGCGGTTGAGAATTTCCCTATCAGCGGGCTGCGCTTCACCCGGCCGTTTATCCGGGCGCTGGGTCTCATAAAGAGCGCCGCCGCAGCCGTCAACGGCGAATCTGGCGAAATCGACATCGGCATCGCGAACGCCATTGAAGCCGCTGCGGACGAGGTTGCGCTGGGCACGCACGACGACCAGTTCGTCGTCGATATCTACCAGACCGGCAGCGGCACCTCGACGAACATGAACGCCAACGAGGTGATTGCCTCGCTCGCGAGCAAGCGCACCGGGCAGCCGGTGCACCCGAACGACCACGTGAACCGCGGCCAGTCGAGCAACGACGTTATCCCGACCGCCATACACATAGCCGCGGCGGACATGGTTTTCAGCGCCCTCGTGCCCGCAATGGCGGAGCTCACCTCGGCGCTCGAGAAGAAGGCGAAGGAGTTCGACGACGTCGTCAAGATCGGGCGCACGCATTTGCAGGACGCCGTGCCGATCCGGTTGGGCCAGGAGTTTTCAGGCTACGCGCGGCAGGTGGAGGCCGCCGGGGAGCGAATCGACGCGGCGCTCGAGTGGATTTACGAACTGCCGCTCGGCGGAACCGCGGTCGGCACCGGCCTGAACGCGCCGAAGGGCTTCGCCGCGGCCATCATCGGCCTGATCTCCGCGCGCACGCACCTGCCGTTCCGCGAGGCGCGCAACCACTTCGAGGCGCAGGCGTCGAAGGACGCCGTGGCGTTTCTCTCCGGCGCGCTGAAGGCCTACGCGATCGCCCTGACGAAGATTGCCAACGATATCCGCTGGCTCGGCTCCGGCCCGCGCTGCGGCATCGGCGAGTTGAAGCTGCCCGCGGTTCAGCCCGGCTCGAGCATCATGCCGGGCAAGGTGAACCCGGTGATCGCCGAAAGCGTGCTGATGGCCTGCGCGCAGGTAGTGGGCCACGATGCCGCCATCGCATGGAGCTGCGCGCTCGGCAGCACGTTCGAGCTGAACGTGATGATGCCCGTGATGGCGTATGACCTGCTCGATTCCATAGAGCTGTTAACAGCCGTGAGCCGAAACTTCGCCGGCAGGCTTGTCAGCGGCCTCGAAGCCGACCGCGAGCGCGCAGCGGGCTTCGTCGAGCAGTCGCTCGCAATGGCGACGGTGCTGGCGCGCGAAATCGGCTATGATAAGGCGGCATCTCTGGCTAAGGAGGCATACGCGAGCGGCCGCACGATCCGGGAGGTTGCACGCGAGAAGAGCTGGCTCGACGAAGCGCGTCTTAATGAGCTGCTCGATCCCAGATCGCAGACGGGAAGCTGATGCGGCGTACAAGTGCCGGGGCGGCCCGGCCGGCCCGGAGGCGGTTTTTAACGTATTTCTAAGTTACACCAGGCACGACAGCACACATCAAACTACTGAAGGGGGCACGTGATGGACTATTTCGAACAGAACCGTGAACGTTTTCTCGAAGGCCTCAAACAATGGCTGCGAATCCCGAGCATAAGCACGCTGCCGGAAAACAAAGGCGACGTGCGACGCGCGGCCGAGTTCGTCCTGAACGAGCTGCGCTCGGCGGGCATGCACAATGCGCACCTCATCGAAAAGGACGGCCGGAATCCGCTGGTCTATGCCGAGTGGCTCGGCGCACCTGGAAAGCCCACGCTGCTGCTTTACGGCCACTACGACGTGCAGCCGCCCGATCCGCTGGAGGAGTGGAAGTCTCCGCCGTTCGAACCTACCGTTCGCGACAACAGCATCTTCGCCCGCGGCGCTTCGGACGACAAGGGGCAGACCTACATTCTCGTGAAAGCCGTCGAAGGCCTTATGCACACGTATGGCAGGCTGCCCGTCAACGTCAGGTTCCTTCTCGAGGGCGAGGAGGAAGTCGGCGGCGAGCACATCGAGGAGTACGTCGCCTCCAAGCCGTCCAATTTGCAGGCCGATGCGGCCGTCATCTGCGATACCGAGATGTTCGCGCCGGACCTGCCGACCATATGCACCGGTCTGCGCGGCATCGTCTACGCCGAGCTGCACGTGCAGGGCGCGGATCACGACCTGCACTCCGGCGTTTACGGCGGCGTCGCCCCGAACCCGCTCATGGCGCTCGCCGAGATCTTCACGGCCTTGAAGGACCGCGACGGGCACATTCTCATTCCCGGGTTCTACGACACCGTGCAGGCGCCGACCGAGAAGGAGTACGAGGCTTGGTCGCGGCTCCCGTTCGACCCCGAAGAGTACCGTAAGAAGGAGGTCGGCAGCCCCGAACTGACAGGCGAGCCGGGCAAGAGCGTTTTCGAGAAGACCTGGGCGCGGCCGACGTTCGAGATTCACGGCATCCGCGGCGGATTCACCGGCGAAGGCGCGAAAACCGTCATTCCCGCGCGCGCGGTGGCGAAGATAAGCCTGCGCCTGGTTGCCGACCAGAAACCCCAGCAGGTATTCGAGCAGCTCAAGGCCGCGGTGGAGAAGGCGAAGCCGCGCGGCGTCACCGTCGAGGTAAAGCTGATCCACTCGGCGGAACCTTCGCTCGTCAACACCGGCAACCCGTTCATCCAGGCTGCCGCAGCCGCGCTCTCGGAGGCGTTCAAGAAGGAAACGGTGTACATCCGTTCGGGCGGCTCGATTCCGATTGCCGGCGCGTTCGACCGCAGCCTCGGCATTCCCAGCGTTCTGATGGGCTTCGGCCTGCCGGACGACAACCTGCACGCGCCGAATGAGAAGTTCTCGCTCGACAACTTCTACCGCGGCATAGCCGCCGTAGCACGCTACATGGAGCGGCTCGGTGCCTGAGCCGGGCCAGGGGCGGCCCGTCGCTCTCGTAACGGGCGCATCCAGCGGCATTGGCGCCGCGTTCGCGCGCGTGCTGGCCGCGATCGGATGCGATCTCATCGTCGTGGCGCGCCGCCAGGAGCGCCTCGACGCACTCGCCCAGGAACTCGGCTCGCGGCACGGCGTGGCGGTTGAGACGCTCCAGGCGGATCTCTCCGACGCCGCACAACTTCGCCGGGTGGAGCAGCGCGCCGCCGCTGCGCCGCGCCTGGAGTTCCTCATCAACAACGCGGGCTTCGGCTCGCGCGGGCGGTTTATGGATGGCGACATCGAAATGCAGGAAGCCATGAACCGCGTCCATATCACCGCGACGATGCGTCTCACCCGCGCCGCGCTGAGCGTGATGGCGCCGCGGCGGGCGGGCGCGATCATTAACGTATCTTCGGTCGCCGCGTTCGCGCCCATGCCGGGCAGCGTCGTCTACAGCGCGAGCAAGGCTTGGATTGTGGCGTTCTCGCGCGGGCTGCGGATGGAGCTGGAAAGCGCGCGCTCGCCCGTGCGCGTGCAGGCTCTGTGCCCGGGGTTCACCATCACCGAGTTTCACGACAGGCTCGACATGGACCGCTCCGAGGTGCCCCAGGGTTGGTGGCTGAGCTCGGAACAGGTGGTGGCTGAATCGTTCCGGGGGCTTGCGCGCAACCGGCTCGTCGTCGTTCCGGGAATGCAGTACCGCGCGCTGGTGTGCGTTCTCCGGCTGCTGCCGCCGGCGCTGTACGATCCGATTGCGATCTGGACGGCACGCAGGCGTGGCCGGGAATAGCCGCCTGTCGCGCCGGCATTGCCCGGCCCCCGTCTTGTGAAGTAGGCGTCTGGCTGGGGCAGGGATAAACCTGCCCCACGTTTGCCCGCACCCGGCGGCGGTTCTGACCCCCGCCGCTCGCGAGGCGCCCGCCCCACCCGCATCTGTGGCCCGCAAGGCTCAGATGAGGTCCCGTTCATCAAGTCTCGGCAGCAAGGGACCGGAAACGTCCGTATGAAATGCGAAGCCCCGTGCTCGCGCATCGGGGCTTCACTCAGAGGGGCAACGGCGCTCTGGGGAGCGCCATCGGGATGCTATTTGTCTTTAGTCTAACCGATGGTTTGTAAGAATTACCTCAAATTGCATTCATGTGACTAATGATTAACCTTCATACCCGTTAATCACATGCGAGGGCTTTTCTTATTCAGCGCCCGCCCGCACCTTTGCGAGCACGTAAGGGCCCTCGGGAATCACTGCAACGCGGGAACCCGGCGGCAGCGGCGCGAGCAGCGCTGCGATCGCCGCTTCCGGGGTCGGGTACGCTTTACCCCAGAGCGCCGCGTGATACTCCGCCGGCAGCCCGGGCACGTGAAACAGCACCTCGGCTTTCGACGTCACCAGCGCCAGTTTCTCGAGCTGCCACTGATCCACCACAACCGGCGCTCGCTCGATGTGATTCAGGAATTGCGTATGCGAAGCGAACTCTTTCAGCATGCCCCGGAACTCGGCGGCTCCCGCGCCTTCCTCGCAAGCCGCCAGCAGCAGAATCCTGCCGCCCTGTTTTACGACGTGCGATGCCGCGGTAACGCCCTTCACGGCCTGGTAGAACGTTAAATCCAGCGGATACCCGGCGGATGTCGTGATCACCGCATCCACCGGAGCGTCCAAGGTCTCGAGCATCACACGCGAGACGAACTCCACCCCGCAGCGGTGCGCCGCGGCCGGTTCTCCCGCAAACACGCCGGCGATGCTGCGCTTGCGCGTGAGCGCAACGTCCGCGATGAAATCGTGGCGCGCCATGCGGGCGCACTCGAGCAGTTCCCGGTGCAGCGGGTTGCCATCGATTGAACCCTCCGCCGAGCGGGGATCGCGCATAAAGCGCGGGCTGTGGATCACTTTGATGGTCTCCTGCGCGGCGAGCCCCGGCACCACAAGTTTCCGGCCGCCCGAGAAGCCCAGCATCAGATGCGGCTCGATGAACCCGAGCGAGAGCCGCAGGTCCGCCGAAACGAACCGCTCGTCCACGTAAACGGGCGTACCCGCGCGCGTGGCGCCCAGGTCGCGGTGAGCTCCGAAATCTCGGGCGTTGTGGTTCTCAACGCGGTACGCGGAGGCTATCTCCGGCCCGACGATCTCGTGGATCTCGGCGCTGGTGGCCGGGCGGTGCAGGCCGGTCGCGATCAGGATCACAATGCGCTCGCGTGGGATGCCTGCCGCCTCCAGCCGCGAGAGGACATGCGGCAACACCGTCCGGTTCGGCGCAGGCCGAGTGATGTCGCAGACGGAGATCGCCGCGCTCGCGCGTCCCCGGGCCAGGTCCGTGAGCGGCCGCGAGTTCACGGGCGCATCGAGCGCCCGTGCGATCGCACCCTCCGTATCGGCAAGCGGCTGCGCCGACCGCGCCTCCAGTAGGCGGTAGTCGAACCCGGGCGGCAATTCCAGCGACAGCCCTGTCCTTCCAAACGCGAAATCGACTCGCATTGCGACCAGCGTACAACACCGGTGAAGTCGGTTCGCTGTGCATACGGGTGCATCCGGCCGGCACGTTCACAAGCGCCCACACTCCAGCCGGGAACCAGGCTCGGCGCGAACGGCGGCAGAATTCGCAGGTACGCCGCTCAGCAGTTGGCGCTTGAGCTTTCCGTTCAAGGGTTTCGGGCCCAGCCACGCTGAAAACAGCGCATCCGCGAAGTCCTTGCCTTGAATTGTCATTTCCCGGCCCTGACCGTGCACGGTGGTGCCAACTCCCGGCACGTATGTAAAGTCGATCTGATTGCCTTTCTTGAGCGCCGGGAGCGCCTGCTCCAACTTGTCCAGCCGCTCGCGCAAGGCGGGCATCTCCGGGCCGGAGTTGCGCAGGATGCCCTCCTTCATGCTCTGCACAAACTGGGCGCGGCTGACGTCGCGCAGCATCACGATAACCATGCGTTTGACCTCATCGGTTGTGATCGCTTTCTGCGCGTCTTGAGTCGGCTCTTCGAGGTAAAGGGCAACGACGTAAACCGAAAAGAAGATCTTCACCTTACGCAGCCCCATGCCGTTCAGCCGGAGCTCCTTCCCCGCAACTGTGATCACCTCCGGCAGGCTGACGCCCGACACTGTGCGCTCTCCAGCCGCCGCGATACCCAGCGCCGCGACGGAGCAAGAGACCGCAGCGGCAGCTACCATCACACTGAGTGGTTTCATGGCAACATCCGAGAAGCTTCTAAGATGGAAATGGCAGATTGTTCACGCAACCTGGCGCAGTTCGTTCGCCGGGACAGAGAGCACCACAGCATCTCCGGCCGACTGAATCATGCGAACGGGCACGCTGAACCTTCCGGCGTGAAACCTGCCCCTGGCTGCGCCGAGCTGGTCGGCGATGTCTTTGTGCAGCTTGATATCGAGCGACTCCACAGGCCACGTATCGCTGTCGAAGAAAACCTCCGCCACCTCGCCGATAGCCTGCCCGTTCGCCGCAATCACGGGCCGCCCCCGGAGATCCCTGCCAGAAAGCCGCATCGTTCACCCCTCTTTTGCCCACTCCAATCTCATTATCACGCACGCGCGCCGAAGGCCCGGCGCGAGCGTCTCATCCAGCAGGGCCGGACTTCGCTGCTCGCTCGTCGGGCTGCGTCAAAGAGCTGCGTGCAAGTCTGTGTTTGCGAGCGTGTTGATGTAAGTTGCCGCCGCCAGATGCGGTAAAGCTATATTAAAGACATTGAACTACCGCGGGCTGGTTCTATTCGATATCGACGGCACACTTCTTCGCCGGGCGGGGCCGCATCATAAGGAAGCTCTAATCGAGGCCATCAGGCGTGTGACGGGCGCGCCGGCCAGCGTGGATGGCATCCCGCTCTACGGAATGCTCGACCCGGACATCATCACGGCGATGCTTGCCAACGCCGGCGCAAAGCCGGCCGAGGTACGCCGCGCGATGCCCCACATCATTCGACGCGCGCAGTGGTTGTACGTCCGCAACTGCCCCGCCACTCTCGGCCATCGCGTTTGCCCCGGCGTGCGCCGGCTGCTCGCAAGTCTGAGGCGCGAAGGCGCCGTGATGGGCCTCGTTACGGGCAACCTGACGCACATCGGCTGGGCCAAGATGCGCCGTGCGGGTCTCATCGATTTCTTCCGCTTCGGTGCGTTCGGAGAGATGGCGAGGACGCGTGCGGCGTTGGCGAAACTCGCCATCGCGCAAGCCAGGCGCGAAGGCTGGATCGCCCGGGGCGCTCCGGTGGCGCTGGTCGGCGACGCACCCGCGGATATCCTCGCCGCGCGTGAGAGCGGCGCGCTGTCGATTGCGGTCGCCACCGGCGTCGTACCAGCCGAACGCCTTCGCGACCACGCGCCCGATATGCTCCTCGAAGATCTCCGCGCCCTCCGGCCCGGGATGATACTTTGAGCCGGGGCGTGTGACTGCCTCCGGAGTCTCTGCCAGGGATAGCTTGAGTGATCAGTCAGAAAGAGCCCTCCAGAGATGATTCGCACGCAACTTTCCTCTGAACGGCTGTAAGAAACTTCCGCTTCGCCTGCTCTAAACGTGCGAAAGGGCAATCACAACATGAATCGCAGGCACATTTTCAATTGCAGGCTGGCATTTTTCGCTCTCGCGTGCTCGCTAGCAGGCGGTGCGGAACCAGCTGCGGATCCGCCGGGCGCGATTTCGGTTCGCGAAGTCGGACAAGGCGACCCGATCGTGTTTCTACCCGGGCTCGGGTGCCGGGGAGAGGTCTGGGATCGCGTGGTGAAGCTTCTGCCTGGGCATCGCGTCGCGCTGGTGTCTATCGCCGGCTTCGGCGGGGAACCCGGCCGCCAGGCGGACTTCGCGGGCGTGCGCGAAGCCGTGGTCCGGTATGTCCGCGCGAAGCACTGGACTCACGTGAGCCTGGTCGCGCACAGCTTCAGCGGCAGCCTCGCCATCCCCCTCGCCGCCGCGGAGCCGGATCTGTTCGGCAAAGTCGTTATTCTGGACTCGTACCCGTTTCCGGCGGAACTGATGAAGCCTGGCGCCGGCGCGGACGGCGCGCTCAAACTGGCCTCCGCCGTTCGCAGGATGACCGCCGCCATGACAGATGAGCAGTTCCGCGCGCAGCAGCAACAGGCCATCGGAATGATGATCACCGCGGCCCAGGATCGCGCGAAGGTGCTTTCGTGGATCCTCGCTTCCGACCGGGCTACCCTCGCCGAAGCGCAGTTCGAGGCGCTTGCAAATGATCTCCGGCCTCAGGCGCGTCGCATTCGACAGCCTCTGCTCGTGCTCGGGTCGTGGCGTGGGCGCGAACAACTCGGCCTTGCACATGCCTCTGTAGAGAAAATCCTGCGCGAGCAGTACGGCTCCGCGCCGAACTGCCGGATCGAAGTGTCGGACTCGGCGCGGCACTTCCTCATGCTGGACGATCCGTCATGGGTCGCCGGGCGGATTGCGAGCCTCATCGAAAAATGACAGCCAAGGAAAGGGAAGGAAAGTTTCTGGCGCTCTACCGGGATTACCGCGAACGGGTCCTCCGGCTCTGCTGCGGCTATCTCAACTCGCGTGAGGATGCGGAGGACCTGTTTCAGGAGATCATGACCCGGGTCTGGGACAACCTGCCGTCGTTTCGTGGAGAGGCGAGCCCCAGCACGTGGCTGTATCGCATCGCCGTGAACAGCGCGCTGCTCTATCGCCGCAAGAACAGGCCGTCGGGCCCGTTGCCGGAGATCGCGGATTCCGGTCCGGCGCCGCCCGAGGAAATGGAGCGGCGCGAACTCGTTGCCGCCCTCCACCACGCTATCGCGGGCCTCGCCGAGCAGGACCGGCTCATCGCCACGCTCCTGCTCGAAGGGCTCAGTTACAAAGAAATCTCGGCCATCACGGGAATCACAGTCAACTACGTGGGTGTGAAGATTACGCGGATCAGGCAGTCGCTTGAGGATTCGCTGAAAGAGTTCAGATATGGAAAAGCTTGAGGAGTTGCAGGTCTTGTGGCAGACCCAGACCGCCGCGCCCGGCCAGCCAGTGGAAAAGCTGGTTCGCGACGTGCGGAGCCACAGCAAGTCGATGGTGCGCATCTTTGCGATAAAGACTGCGGCCGTGGTGGTGGGAAGCGTCGTCATGCTGGTCTCCCTGCGCGGCTCGGCGCTGATGCTGGCGGGCGCGGCTCTGGTTCTGGCCGGGGTGATCTTCATGCTGATCGTGGACTGGACAGCCAACCTCCGCGCCCTGCACCTCGGGTACGCGGCCCCGTCCTCCGGCTTCGTGCCCGAAGCGCTGGACAGATTGCGGCGCCTCGAAAGCCCGCGTCCTGTGCACTGGCTCGCGATCGCGCTCGGTCCCCTCGCGGGCCTCAACGTCGTGGAACTCGCGCTCCTTCACGCGTTGCCTTTGTCGTTGAGAATAGTGATGCACCTGCTGCTTTCGATCCTTATGGTGATCGCGGCCGTAGTGGGTTTCCGGGTTCGCCATCGCCGTTTCGAACGTGAAACCCTGCCGCTTATCCAGCGCCTGGAACGGCTGGAACGCGAGGCCGCATCCGATCGCCAGTGACGGCGCTTTCGTTAGCGCGAGGCCCTCTCTCGCCCGGAGGGCCTCGTTTCCCCGGCTAAACCGCACCTCGCCAAGCCGGGCACATCGCCTTCCGCGCCATCTCCTGCTCAACGCCGCCGACTTGGCTGGCGAGCGGCTGCTCGAATGAGCAAGCCTGGCTGACCTGACCCCCCTCCTCCGTCCAAACCGGAATACGATTTGAGACACGGGAAGGGAGAAGAAGGCATGAGCAGAAGCCGGCACACGGAGGCGCAGATCATCGATGCGCTGAAGCGGGTC